>Ga0193738_1000041_pt1 | contig 85235 bp, 67 predicted proteins | sample L2a1metaG_FD_144927 | JGI IMG/M metagenome (GOLD analysis project Ga0193738, IMG submission 144927) | Soil microbial communities from a riparian zone of the East river system, Colorado, United States - L2a1 | ecosystem: Environmental > Terrestrial > Soil > Riparian zone | place: USA: East River... | reverse complement strand
GCAGCGCTAGTGAATTAACCAATTAAAGTATACCTTTGCCCGGCAAATAATGGATCGTAAATTATTTGCCATGCCACTCGAAACTTCCAAATTCCTTTTTGAAGCGCTCACATACGATGATGTGCTTTTGGTTCCTGCGTATTCTGAAGTCCTCCCCCGTGAGACGGATACATCCAGCAAACTCACTTCTAATATCAAGCTAAACATTCCACTCGTGTCTGCCGCAATGGACACAGTTACGGAAGCAGAGCTTGCGATTAGTGTCGCCATGGAAGGCGGACTAGGATTCATTCATAAGAACATGAAAGTGGAGCTTCAGGCCGAGCAGGTTCGAAAGGTGAAGAGATCCCAAAGCGGTTTGATCCTGGACCCGATAACGTTGAATATTCATTCAACAGTGCGCGAAGCTGAGAACATTATGCGCGAGTTTAAGATCGGGGGGATTCCCATCGTCGATAATGGCAAGCTTGTGGGCATCATTACAAATCGCGACCTGCGTTTTCAAAAGGACATGAATGCGCCAGTCTCGAATATCATGACGCGTGAAAGCCTGATCACGGCGGCGGAGGGGATAACATTGGAACAGGCAGAGGAAACATTGAAAAAATACAAGATCGAAAAGCTTCCGATAGTCAATAAGAAAGGGAAGCTTACTGGATTGATCACATTCAAAGACATTCAAAAAAGAAAGAACAAGCCGACAGCATGTCAGGACACCTTTGGGAGATTGCGTGTTGGTGCTGCAGTTGGTGTAACGCCTGATATACTTGAGCGAATAGCTGCACTAAAAGCAGCAGGCGTTGATGTAATAAGTATCGATACGGCTCATGGCCATTCAAAAGGTGTTATCGATGCGGCGAAGAGTGTAAAGAAGAAATATCCTGAGTTGGATCTGATCGTTGGGAATATTGCAACAGGTGAAGCTGCGAAAGCACTGGCTGCTGCGGGAGCTGACGCCGTAAAAGTTGGCGTGGGACCGGGAAGCATTTGCACTACACGAATTGTCGCGGGTGTGGGATTGCCGCAATTGTCGGCAGTGTATGAGGCTGCTAAGGCCCTGAAAGGTTCTGGAGTTTGTGTTATTGCTGATGGAGGTGTTCGTTTCTCTGGCGATGTTGTGAAAGCAATTGCAGCAGGTGCAGATAGCGTTATGATCGGTTCGCTGCTTGCAGGCACTGAAGAAGCGCCAGGTGAAGTGATCATCTATGAAGGAAGAAAATTTAAGTCATATCGTGGAATGGGTTCGCTTGAAGCGATGGAAGATGGATCGAAAGACAGATACTTCCAGGATGCCGAAGATGATGTGAAGAAGCTGGTACCCGAAGGGATATCGGGACGAGTGCCATTTAAAGGGCTGGTCTCAGAAGTGCTTTATCAACTAACGGGAGGATTAAAAGCCGGAATGGGATATTGCGGCGCAAAGAATATCGAAAAGCTCAAGCAGGCAAAATTTGTGAAGATAACGGCTGCAGGTGTAACTGAAAGTCATCCTCACGATGTGACCATCACCCGAGAAGCCCCGAACTATAGCCGGAAATAAAAGGATTATTGGCAAAAATTTCGTAATCTCATACAGAGAAAGGCCCGCTCTCTATCTCAACCTGAGACAATGAAATTTTTTAAGATCGTCCTTGGACTGATCATCATTTTTTCAACGTCGCTGAACGCGCAGACAAATACTACGACGTCGGGTACATGGAGTGATGCGTCAGTCTGGTCCGCTGGGGTTCCGGGTACCGGCACGATTACCGCTAATATTAATCATCCACTTGAAGTCAACGCTAACATAGCTATTGGTACGTCAGGGACTGGAGTGTTCAATATCTTTCAGAGTGTAACCGATTTTCCAGGCGGTACTTCATACACCCTTGAAGTCGGTAACAACGGAACGTTAGATGTGCAAGGTGGGACTTCGTATTTTAATGCTGCAGCTTCACCATCATTTTCGGGCAATAATTCGGTGATTCGAGTTAGAAGCGGAGCAACGTTAATTCTGAACGGTGACGTCGCTCTCTCGAATGGAACCAATATAACAATCGATGCTGGCGGCACACTGATAATAAATGGTACCGTCAACAGTAACATTCAAGCTCCAAACAGTTTTATCGTGGAAGGAACAGTTCAAATCAACGGCAGCTACAATTCAAGTGGTGATGTCGATGTCATTGGTAATGGTGAGTTTTTTACTACTGGAGGAATAAATACTACAGGTGGGCCGACCGGAACTGTGTTTGGATCGCCTAACAATTGTGGAGGACCATGTTCAGGACGAAACCTATGTTTTCCCGAAACTAGCCCTAACAACGTAAGTACGGCACCTCAATACTTGTGCTCTGGTGAAAGCGCAGTGCCATTAGTTGGTGACGCCATTGCGGGTGCGACCTTTCAATGGCAAAGCAGCACTACTTCTGCAACAACCAATTTCCAAAACATAACGGATGCTGCCGGTAAAGATTACGCTCCGGTCACACCTTCACAAACCACATGGTATCGAAGAGTGGCAACACTTGGCGGTTGCACAGGTCCATCGAATGCGAAAGCGATAACCATCCTTCAAGCATCTAGCTGGAATGGCCGTAGCAGCATCAACTGGGATGACGTAAACAACTGGTGTGGTGGAGTCGTGCCAACAATCGACACTGACGTAGTTATCCCCGCCGGCATTTTATTCCCTCCTACCGTTAGTTCCGCGACTACTGCGCTGTGCCGGAATTTAACGATAGACAATGGGGCAACGTTAACGGTAAGCTCTCCCCGGCAAATTAACGTCAGTGGAAATCTCACGAACAATGGAATCTTGACAGTGAATGGCAATATTAACTTTAATGGAGCGACGCCGCAGACTATAGGTGGAAGCGGATTTGGTTCGTACTTCAGAATTATTGTAAATAATACGTCGGGCGCAACGCCAGCTTTGACGATACCGTCCAATGGTTTAAATATTACAACTTCACTGGTGCTTACCTCAGGGAAGGTAGATCTGTCAAACGCAAATCTTACCGTCGGTACAACCGCTGGCAGTGTGCTTACATATACTGGCGGCTGGGTTTACAACGGAAATCTTACACGTTGGCTGGTTGGAGCGTTAACTGTTGGTGCAACCAGCGGACACTTTCCAGTGGGGACCTCAACTGATTACAGGCCTGTCTTTTTTGGCAATACAAGCATTTCGACTGTGGGTACTATTCGCGTGAGCCATACCGCCGTGAACGGATCCAGCAGTGTCGCGTTTACCGATAATGGCGTACCAGTCGAAGTGCGATCCAATTCCTTCTGGACGGTTGCCACCGGAGGCAGTCTGGCGACAAGTAACAATTTCTCAATAAGGACGCAAGGAACGGGATTAGGAACTGTAGGCGATGTCACTCACTTGACATTGACACAAGTAGGAAGCGCGGCGTTTGGAACACCGATCGCCAACGGAGGCACAGTCACTAATCCGCAAGTCAATCGATCGACAATCCCACTCGCAAATCTTACAAACAATTTCTATTGGGGTTCAATTAATGGCACGATTACACCGCTTCCCGTCGAGCTAATCAGTTTCACAGCAGCGCTCAAGATTGACATCGTCGAACTTAATTGGTCCACAGCCTCAGAATTTAACAACGACCATTTCACCATCGAACGCTCTACAAACCTTGAGAATTTCGAAGTGATGGCAACCATTCCAGGTAATGGCACAACGAAAGTCATTCATCGTTATAATACATTAGATCCCAGCCCCGTTTATGGACGATCTTATTATCGATTGAAGCAAACAGATTTTGACGGAAATACTACATACTCTGACATGAGAGTAGTCGATTATGAAGGACCGAAGTTTTCCGTCCTGACGGTATATCCAAATCCGTTATCGGGATCGAAACTCACCGTTGTTATTTCAGGACTTAAAGATCAAGCCACTGTTCCGGTGATGATATACAATGTTCAAGGGCAGGTAGTATTTGAACAAACTTTTTCAGTTGATACTCCAGGAACATTCAAACAGGAAATCGAATTGACCGACCACTTAAGTTCCGGATTGTACATAATTAAATCCGGGCCAACACTACAGCTCATCCAAAGGTTGGTTATTGAATAGGTCAATGTTAGCCTGCCCTTCATAAGCTAGCCGCTAGTGGCTAGCTTCAATTTCTATTTGTTATGGAAATGTATTAAACCGCGTGAGAGAGAATTTTTTTTTCTATTTTGTACAGTTGTCGTCACAACGTATAACCACCCAGGCTTAGCGAACTAATAGTATTACTGTGATGGAATTTTTTAGGTGGAGCTTATGAAAACAAATCTACTTATCGCGCTGATAAAAGTTTGGACAGGCCTGGCGATTTCGCGGGAGCCACAGAGTTCAAAATCTACGACAGGAACTTCTTGGGTTCTTGCCATCGTATTTTTGGCCGCGAACTTAACTTTAAGCATATGCACTTTTGCGCAGTCACCATATACCTCAGTTGCTTCTGGTCCTTGGGATGCGGATGCAACGTGGAGCGGGGTTGGCATACCCGTGGCGGGGAACGTGGCAAACATAGCCAATACTCACAATGTTACGGTCAGCGCGGCCAATGCTGCTTGCGCAACTGTCAATGTCAATAATGGTGGTACTCTAACCATAACCGGCTTTACGCTCACAGTATCAGGTACAACAACGGTAGGTCAAGGAGCTAGTGGGACGCTCAACATTTCAAATACTACAGGAGTTCTTTCAAGTGCAACTTTAACGGTTGCAGCCGGTGCGACTGCGACGAATAACGGAACAGTGACAACCACAGCAGGTTTAACTGGAGCTGGTGCGCTCACACAAGCTGCGACAGGTATATTGAATATCGGAGGGACGTCAACGATTACAACACTTACAGCAACAGCTGCTGGGAACACGGTAAATTATAATGGCGTGGCGCAACCTGCAGCGAAGGTTACTACCTATAGTAACCTTACGCTTTCTGGTTCTGGTGCCAAGACGTTTGCAACTACGCCCACAGTAAATGGAGTGCTTTCATTGGAAGGCACTGCGTCAGTTGTGGTTAGCGCACCTGCTGCTGGCGTGGTTACCTATGGACTGAACGCTACACTTCAGTATAATAAGCCTGGAAACTACACCGCGACAGCTGAGGAGTGGATCACACCCTTTTTGGCTACGGGTGGTGTTGTAATAATGAACACAGGTGACATTACATTAAACAACGCCAAGGTGTTTGGAGCCAGCAGCAATGTTCCGCTTAACATCAACACAGGTGCCGTACTTATCACCAGTAATAACAATTTGACATTTCACGGGGATTTCATCAACGATGGAACATTGACTGCCGGTAGTTCTGCCGTTGACATTACTGGAACATTCACGCCACTAAGCATCGACGGCTTTACGACGACGGGCACTGTTTCTATGACGAAGGCCTCAGGCACAGCGACATTTACCGGGGCAGTGGGAGGAAATGGATTAACCATTAACGGGGCGGCCGGAACGCTGAATCTTGGCGCGGGATTAAGCCATACTTTTTCAGGGGCGTGGACTAGAACTGCAGGAACCGTAAATGGTGGTTCAAGTATATTGAACATAGGTGGGTCTGTTGCTGGCGTGGGAGGAGCATTTACCGCTTCGACGAGCACTGTTAACTATACTGGTACTGGAGCAAACCAAACGGCGGCAGTAGTCACTTACAATAACCTTACACTTTCCGGTACCGGAAACAAGAATTTTACCGCTCCACCTACTGTCAACGGAGTACTTTCAATGGAAGGGACCACAGCTACGCCTGCAGTTACCGGTGGTGCTGTACTGTATGGAGCAAGTGCAACACTTCAATACAACAAAGCTGGTGCGTTTAATGCTACTTCGGAAGAATGGATCACACCATTTCTTGCAACCGGCGGTGTCATAATAACAAATACTGGCGCCATCACGCTAAACAGCGACAAGATCCTTGGAGCCAGTACCAATGTTCCACTAAACATTAATACAGGGTCCACACTCACTACATCAAATTTCGATTTGACATTTCATGGAAATTTCATCAATGATGGAACGTTAACAGCTGGAGGTTCTGATGTTGTAATTACGGGAACATTTACACCTCAGAGTATTGATGGGTTCACCACCACGGGTAATGTTTCGATGACGAAAGCCTCGGGTACAGCCACTCTAACCGGAAATGTAGGTGGACTTGGATTGACCATCAATGGGGCAGCCGGAACCTTAGATCTTGGCGCCGGCTTGACCCATACTTTTACAGGAGATTGGACAAGAACTGTGGGTGCGGTCAATGGTGGCTCAAGTACATTGGAAATAGCTGGAAATGTTACTAATACGGCAGGGACATTTGTTGCAGGTACCGGCACAGTTGGCTATAACGGTGCAGGTCAAACTACGGCAAACGTCAACTATAACAATCTTATTTTTTCGGGAAGTGGTGCAAAAACCCTCCAGGGAGCAACGACAACTATTGCCGGAGCCTTTACAATGAGTGGTACGGCAACGACTACTGCGGTTACAGGTTTAACTATAGGAGGTTCGGTTGTCCTTGGCTCAGGCACAGCATTTACTGCCGGCGCGTTTACCCATAACGTTGCGGGTGATTGGGCCAACAATGGCACTACGTTCACTAACACCAACAGCACGATAAATTTCAATGGTGCAGCTCAAAACATCGGAGGATCCAACGTAACTACTTTTAACAACCTGACTCTTTCAGGAAGCGGTGTCAAAGGTCTGCAGTCGGGAGCAACATCGATTGCTGGCAGCTTTGAAATGGGAGGCACGGCAATCACCACGGCTGTTAACGCCTTGACGATAGGTGGGTCTGTAACACTTGGGGCGGGCACAACATTTACGGCTGGCAGTTTCACGCATAACGTTGCAGGAGGCTGGACGAACAATGGAGGTACATTTACCGGTGCAGGAAGCACAATCAATCTTAACGGTGCTGCTCAGGCAATTGGCGGAACCAGCTCTACCACGTTCAATAACCTGATTTTAGCGGGTACTGGTAACAAGACATTCAACATAGCAACATTCATGGCGGGTACTCTTACCATTACTACAGGGACCGCGGCTGCGAATTTAGGTACTAGTCTTGCGCATACCGCCAACGCTCTCGTCTTTGCTGGTGCCGGACAGGCCGCTGGCGTTTGGGGCGGCACAGGTTCAGGTGCAGCAAACATCAACACCACTTATTTTGCACCCGCCGCAGGAAGGATAAACGTAGCCGTTAAGGGGGCCTCAACGTATTACAGCGCCGCGACCGGCACCTGGAACACTAACGCGACTTGGTCAACAGTTACATATGGTAGTCCTGTTAATCTAGGTACGTTTCCAGTTGCGGGCGATATTGTGAATATCGGAGGGGCCACTTACTCGATAAATGTTACGGCAAATGCTGCCTGCGCATCAATAACATTTCTGGGTAACGAGGATGCTGATCAATCCATAACCTTGAATGGTGGACTCACCTTAGATGTCTCTGGAACAATTACGCTCCCAACAGGCAACGGTCTTGGAGATATAAACACCATTGCTGTAGGGGCAGGGACATTAAATGCTGCAGGAATAGCTTTTACCACTGGCGGGACGTTTGGAGGGCATCAACTTACAATTTCCACAGGAACAGCGACGATCACTGGTGACGTGACGCAGTCCGGCGCAAATCCGGCCACCGTAGTGTTTACTGGAGCTGGTCTTCTCAGACTAGCCGGCGCCATGCCGGATTATTGCTCATTTACCGCAAGCACCGGTACCGTTGAATACTTTGGCTCGGGAGCTCAAACAATTGTGGTATTTGCCACTCTTATTCCCTTAACGACCTATCCTTACAACAACCTGATCCTTTCAGGGACAGGCGTCAAAACGGCCGGTGGCGACCTGGACATTAACGGTACGTTTACACTCGGGTCGGGTACTAGTTTTGTTGCAGGAAATTATACCCACACTCTTGGCGGCAACTGGGTTAACAATAGCGCAACATTCACGAATACAGGTAGCACCATTAGTCTCGACGGTACAGTGGCGCAGAATATTGGAGGAACCACTGCCACTACTTTTAATAACCTTACTCTCGCAGGCAGCAACACAAAGACGTTTGGCTTTTCAACAACCATTGATGGTACGATATCAATTGGTGCAGGTGTAGTTGCGAATCTTGGCACTTTTACAACCCATTTGGCTCGCGCACTTTCACTAGGTGGTCAAGGACAGGTTTCGGGAAGCTGGGGTGGTACAACGTCGGCTGCTACCAACATTAATACGACTTTCTTCGCGACCGCCGTCGGTATATTAAATGTAACGAATAGGGTATACTACAGTCGCCAAAATGGCAATTGGAACAACAATAATGCGTGGTCTACTGTTACATATGGTGACATGACAAACTTGGGCAATTTTCCCGTGGCCGGAGATATTGTGAACATTGGCGGTGGAGACTTCACAATCACCGTTAACATCGTAAATGCCGAATGCGCTTCGTTAAATTTTCAATCAGGTACAAGTTTTTCTCCTACAGTAAACATATCTGCGGGCAATACTCTCAATGTGTCCGGCACAATTAGTATACCGGAAACCCCGGCCTTTTCTGGAGACCAAAACACCCTTGCTGTTGCTGGCACATTAAACACAGGCAACATTAGTTTCTCCTCGGCATTATTTTCAGACGCTCCTGTGCTTTCGATAGCCTCCACGGGAGCAGTGACAGTGAGTGGTGACGTCACAAATTCTGGGACCATTCTCTCTACTGCTGCCGTCACGTTCACGGGAGCTGGAGGTACCCTTAGATTAAATGGTTCTTTTTTAAATTCCAGCAACGGCACATTAACACCTGCACAAGGCACAGTGATCTACCAAGGGACATCGGCAGCCCAAGAAATCGGCGACTTTACTTATTACAATCTTACCTTAAACAATACTTCTGGCACGAGTCCACAATTGTCGCTTTTGGATAACACTACGGCGACAAATACTTTGACGATGACTTCGGGGATTGTGAATTTGGATGGGAATACATTCACACTCGGGGCCAGTGGCGCAGCATCGGTATTAAGCCGTGTGGCAAGCACCACCACGAACTGGATGTACGGAGGAAGCTTTACACGGTTTTGGCCTACAGGACAAACTCCATCGCCGACAACAGGAAACTTATATGGCCTATTCCCAATAGGTCATTCGCTGCCGTCTTCATATCGCCCTGTTGCAATAACTGCTGGTTCGAATATCACCACAACTGGTTCCGTTACTTTTCAACATGTGGCTGGCGTCGGGACTACGGATCTAAATCCAGTTTATGATGATGATCCAAGCGGCGCAGTGGTCAACATTGTACGTAAACACAATTCGCGGTTTATTGGGTCTACAACTGGTATTGTCGGAGGTGCCAATTATACAATCACTGCTACGATGACTGATCTTTCGGCAGGTACCGCATCCGATGTTCGCCTGGCTGTTAATGGGGGTGGAACAACAATAACAAATGTGGGTACACATGTGGCCAATTCGGGCACAGCGCCCAACCCTACCGTGGGACGCAGTGGCTTAAGCGTCGCGAATCTTACAGGCGACTTTAGGATTACTACTATCAATAGTGCTGTAACTCCACTGCCAATCAGTCTCCTTTATTTCCACGCCGATCTCTATGGCGATGTGGTCACAACAACATGGGCTACAGCGCAAGAACTCAACAACGATTTCTTTACCATTGAACGGGCCACTAACGTTGAACAGTTTGAAGCCATTGGAGAACCAATCGATGGCGCCGGAACTACAAAGGAAAGAAAAGACTATAATATGGTCGACGACAATCCGATATACGGCAGGTCGTATTACCGTCTCAAACAAACCGACTTCGACGGCAAGTTCACGTACTCTGATGTAAAGGTCATCGACTACGAAGGCCCTCGCTTTGCAGCACTGAAAGTTTACCCCAACCCATCGAAGGGAGATAATCTTACAGTCGTAATTGCCGGACTAAAGGACCAGACGTCTGTTCCAGTGCGCATCTATAACATCCAGGGCCAACTCATTTATGATGGCGTATTTGAGGTTGATAATCCGGGTACAATCAAAAGAGAACTTGAATTTGGCAATCGATTGAAGTCCGGAGTCTACATAATCAGGGCGGGTCAAACCCTGCAGCTTACGCAGAAATTTTTTGTGGATTGATTCTGACTTAGGCGCCTCTGATATTTCCTCCTCACGGTACTTTCTCACTTTATTCCTATAATTGTAGGCCAATCTCAGGATTGGCTTTTTTAATGGTAAACGGGGCATTTCGTGCGAACTAAAGCGATCACCAGGCTTCTCTTTTCAGTGGGTGTAATAACCTGGCTGGCCCTGGTATTGACTGACCTGTCCATACAGGTAAGCACGGCCAACAACATCAAACCAGAGGTGCCAGCATGGCTGCCCGGAGTAATCCTGAACCTCTTTATCCTCGCCCTCTTTTACTATTATAAACTGAAGATCGAGCGCGATGAGGTCCTGAATTTCGTTGACCTGCTCTGGCGAGTCTTTGCGACAGGGTTGATCGCAACCGTAGCCTCGCTCGCGATCAGATTGATTGAGTTCCTGCTCAATGACACGAAGCTGACAACCCACATCATCTTTATGGACCTGATCTACATGATCAACCTGGGATTGATGGTCGGGTTCCTCATGATGGCGTTCAGCGCCTGGAAAAGACTTATACTCTACCAAAAATCCAAGTGGCTTCTTCGCCTGTGGGCCTTCTTTGAATATGGACTGCTGATAACTCTCGTGTACAACAGCTTCAGGCTTCCAACAGTGGAATGGTTGTACGTGACATTGCTCGGCATTTTTGTGGTAGTAGGGTTGGTGTTGTCAGGTAACATGAAGTGGGTTGCGTTCCTGAACTTCAGACAGAAATGGACCAGTCTATTGCTGTTGTTACTTACTGTCTTCTACCTTCTTTATATTTTTTATACGAACCGTGCGCTACTCGAAGGCATACGAAATGTTTCACCGTATTTTACAGATTACCGCTATCATATTTTTGTGTTGTCGCTGATCGTATTCGTCACTGTATACAGTATCTTTTCCTTCCTTGTTATCCTGTTCAACCTGCCAACCACTTCGGTTTTCGAACAAAAATTGGAAGAGGTTGTTAACTTCCAGCGGATAAGTCAATCGATACAAACGGAACAGAGTGAAGAGAGCGTGTACAACATACTCCTGGAAACTTCGGTGAGCTCGGTATTTGCAGACGCAGCATGGCTCGAGATCAACATCAACTCACGGGAGCAAAAACTTTTCACTTATAAGATAACGGATAAGGAATCCCATGATATTATCAACCATTTACACTCCCACAATATCAAAGGGGTGTTTGATCAGGGCAGTGAAAAGACCAAAAACCTGTCGAAGCATCTCGCGTCTCTCAAAGGCTCGCGTTTTCGTTCTATTCTCGCCTTTCCTATTTATGTAAAAGGCGACAACATTGGTACACTTGCATTGCTGAAAGAGCTGCCCGAGGGCTTCAACAAAGAGATGACGAAGATCGTTTCGACATTTTCGAACCAGGCTGGGATCTCCATCGAAAACTTCCGGTTAATGGAAGAAGCGTTGCAAAACGAACGTTACAAGGAAGAGTTGAAGATTGCCAAGATGGTGCAGAAGAGCTTGTTGCCAACGCTGTTGGAACAAGACAAAGACTTTGAAATTGCAGCGTTCTCAGAATCCGCGGATGAAGTGGGAGGTGATTATTATGACACGTTGCGCGTAAATGAAGATCTCATTTCCATAATCATTGCAGACGTATCAGGAAAGGGAACGACAGCCGCTTTTCATATGTCGCAAATGAAAGGGATATTTCACAGTCTTGCACAACATGATGTTGATCCGGGTAATTTCATGATTCAGGCGAACCAGGCGCTTGTGTATTGCTTGGAGAGAGGCTCGTTTATTTCGGCGACATATTTCAGCATCAATACGAAGACAAAAAAGATTCGTTATGCGCGAGCAGGACATTGCCCGGTGTTATACTATCACGCAAGTAAACAACACGCTGAATACTTCAAAGACAAAGGTGTGGCGTTGGGCATGGTTCGAAACAAGAGCTATTCTAATTTTATTCAGGCGTATGAATTTGAATACAACTGTGGCGACGTGATGGTATTATACACGGACGGAATTACCGAGGCGAAAGATAGCAAGGGAGAAGAATTCGGATATGACAGGTTATTGTCGATAGTGTGTGAGCATCATTCTTTGTCGTCTAAGGAGATCCAGGATCACATGATAAAGCGACTGTATGAGTTTTCGGGAACAGATAATATTGATGATGACTATACGACTATGGTAGTCAAATTTAGCTGAGAAAAAACGCAGGATTTCTGACGCAGTGTCAGGGTATGCTGTAAGAACATAAATGTATAAATAACGTTAATAACTTATGATCCACATCAAAAGACTGCAAGAAGATGGAGCGGACATTATCGCGTTAATCGGCGAAATTGACGCCAGCTCCTCCATTGAGCTTGACCTGGCAATTGCAAAAAGTGTGGGAGAGGGATTTAGCAAGATCCTCGTTGACTGCAGCGCCCTGGAATACATTTCATCGGCGGGCCTAGGCGTATTCATGTCTTACATCGAAGAATTCAAGGACCGCCACATCAAGATGGTTTTATTCGGGATGAGTGATAGGGTAGCAAACACATTCAGCATATTAGGGCTTAATGAGCTGCTGCAAATAGGAAAAGATAAAGTTCAAGCAAAGCAGATTGTCAATGAACTATAAGTTTAAAGTTGGTTGTAGTATAGAAAACCTGAAGGATGTCCGGGACTTTATCCGGGCTTCCCTGAAGAATCATGGCATTTCTGATCTGGAGATAAGTGAGATCGTGCTCGCTTTGGATGAAATGTGCTCCAACCTGATGATTCACGCTCACCATTGTAACCCAGACGATCTGTTTGAGCTTCACATACACGTGGAAAAGAACAACCCACTGGTCTTTGAGCTGATCGATGATGGTACCGTGTTTGATATTAACGAATTCACTACTCCCGCTTTAGATAGCATCGTCCACGAGAAACGCAAGGGAGGCCTCGGAATACGACTGGTCAAATCGATAATGGACAAAATAGAATATCAAAAAACCGAAGGCAGAAATATTTGTCGGTTGGTTAAGAGCGTTCACTTTAAATAATCATTTACAAATCATGTTGAAGCGTGCTGCTCTTCTGCTTGTCTGCAGTGGAATAACTTTTTTGGCCTTTGGGCAATCGAGGACATCCCGGCAAAAGAAAGAAAAACCCATAGTCGTTTTTTCGGTTGCGGGAGACGTTGTCACTGCAGACGAATTCGTCTATCTCTACAACAAGAATCACCAGAACAAAGACCAGGATTTCACCGAACAAAAAATCCAGGAGTACCTGACGTTGTTCATTAACTTCAAGCTGAAAGTTCATGAAGCAAAGCGACGAGGTATGGACACTACTGCAGCGTTCGTAAAAGAGTACAACTCGTATCGTGATGAGCTACGCAAACCCTATCTGCCGGATGCAAAACTTACTGATAGCCTGATGCGACTGACCTACGAGCGACTGAAGGAAGAAGTTAAAGCATCCCATATTCTCGTCGCCGTAAAGCCTGAAGCCTCGCCTGAAGATACACTGAAGGCCTACACGAAAATTATGGACATCCGCAATAAGATCCTTCAAGAAGAAGATTTTGCTAAGGCAGCCACAACTTACTCTGACGATGAGTCTGCAAAAATAAATCAGGGCAGCCTGGGCTATTTCACGTCGCTGCAGATGGTTTATCCCTTTGAGACAGCAGCGTATGAGACCCCTGTCGGGCAGGTTAGTCAACCTGTTAAAACACGGTATGGCTATCATATTTTAAAAGTATTCGACCGGCGCCCTGCACGCGGTGAAGTTGAGGTGTCACATATCATGGTCCGCGCTGGCGATCAAAAGGATCCCGAAAAGGCAAAGAACACAATCTTCGCTGTTTATGAACAACTTCAGGCTGGCGTAAAATGGGAGGACTTGTGCAAGGAATATTCTGAAGATCCGGCGACCAAAGATAGCGGAGGAAGATTACGTCCATTTGGTACTGGGGGAATGGCAAGCGTGCCTGAATTTGAGAAAACGGCATTTCAGCTTGAGAAATCTGGAGAAATATCAGACCCGTTCCAGAGTCAATACGGATGGCACATCATGCGGCTTGAGAAAAAAATCCCATTGCAAAGCTTCGATGTTATGCAAGGCTCTCTTAAGAGTCGTGTTACTCGCGATGAACGGACAGAGCTATCGAAGCAAGCACTTCAAGCGAAGCTACGTAAGGAGTACCAGTTCTCAGAAAATGCCATGACAAAGAAAAATGTTCTTGCGCTGGCAGATTCAAGCCTTCAACGCGGATCGTGGAAACCTCCAGTTTCTCCCAGTCCTGACAAGCAGATCTTATTTAGCGTCCAGGGGACCGGCTATAGTGTGAATGAATTTTTTAAATATGTTCAGAAGAATCAAAAAGCGAACACACACCCCCCTGCAAAAATTTTAGAACAACTTTACAACAATTACACCGATGCGATCATCTTTCAAAAAGTGGAGGAACAGATCATACGCACCAACCCAACTTATCGCTATCTTCTAAAAGAGTATTACGAAGGCATTCTGCTTTTTGAGATAATGGAGAAAGAGGTCTGGAATAAGGCTGCAGAAGACTCGCTGGGACAAAAAACGTATTATAAAAACCACACCACCGACTACCAGGCAGGAGAGCGTGCGAAAACCATTATTTATTCTTCAAATTCCAAGGATATAGTCGCTCAACTTAAGAGCATGGTGGCAGCTGGGGACGACGAGAAAGCGAATGATTTTGTGTCCTTGAAGAAGGTTAAGGTGGAATCTGGCTACTTTAAAAAAGAAGATAAGGCCGTCCTTCAAAAGGTGGCCTGGGAGAAGGGCCTTTATTCCGTGGAAAACAATGGAATGTATTACCTTGCGTGGCTAAAAGATATACTGCCACCTGGTCCGATGTCGTTTGAGGAAGCGAGGCCAGCCATTATATCCGATTATCAGGCTTTTTTGGAGAAAGTGTGGCTGGAACAGCTTAAAAAGCGGTATAGCGTAAAGGTGAATGAAAAGGGGAAACAGTACATTTTACAGCAACTGCAGTCAAAATAATGTAGCTGGGGTCATTCGGTGGCCCGTTGGGCCTATTTTTGTCATTGTGTTGGTGTTTCTGTCCTCCTGTGATTTGATCAAAATGAAAGTAAATAATGCGGAAGGAGACGCCGACCGCCAAGCCGCTGCCCGGGCCAATGGGAGTTATCTGTACAAGGATGAATTGGTGGGCATCGTAGCGCCGGGTACACCCGCGCAGGACAGTGCCAGATTGGTGGAGGCCTATATCGATAGTTGGATAAGAAAACAACTTTTAATCCAGGAGGCGTCCAGAAAAATTGATATTAATGAAGCCCAGGTAGAGCGAAAAATTCTTGATTACAGGTATAGTATTATTGCATACGAATATCAGACCTATTATATCAAGCAGCATTTAGATACTGCGATTTCTTATGGTGAAGTTGAGAAGTACTATAAAGCCAATATCGATAATTTCATTCTCAAGCAGAATATTGTTCAAGGCACCTTTGTAAAGGTTCCAAAGAATGCGCCAAGGACCGGAAAGATCAAGGAACTGATTTTTTCCACACGCGAGAAGGATGAAAATGAATTAAAATCGTATTGTCTGAGTTTTTCAGTTGCGTACCATATTTCAGGGTCAAACTGGATAGCATTTGACGATCTTGTTAAGAACTCACCGCTGGTTGAGATCCCAAACAAGATCCAGTTCCTGAAGTCAAATCCTTACTTTGAGACATCGGATGAAAACTATCTTTATTTTCTCCGTGTACGGCAATACAGGATTCTTGACAACATATCTCCGTTGGAGTTTGTTATGGACGATATCAAGAACATTATATTGAATAAACGAAAAGTTGAATTAGCGAAGCAGTTGGAAGACGAAGTTTACAAGTATGCGTTGGATCAGAATGAATTTGAGATTTTTAACTAAGAAAAAAATTGAGCAGTCAATGGCAAAGGTCACCCTTATGGCGATAGCGTTATGTTCAAGCCTTTTCGCTTTTGGACAAACTGAAGGCGAAGAAAACAATGGATTCGTTGTCGACAAGATAATTGCGAAAGTCGACAACTACATTGTTATCAAATCAGAACTGGAGCGTGGGTATCAGGACTACCTCACGAATGGAGGCTCACCATCGCAAGAAGCCAAGTGTCAATACCTTGCAATGCTGGTGAGGAACAAGCTCATGCTTGCAAAGGCAGAGATCGATTCTATTATGGTACTGGATGCCGAGGTTGATTTGAACGCGCAAAATAGAATGGACATGATCCTGGCACAATCAGGAAGAACGATTGATGAGCTTGAAGCCCTTTATGGAAAAACCATGGAGCAGATAAGGCTTGAGCTTCGCGACCAGATCAGGGAACAGATGATTGTAAGCAAAATGGAAGAAGAGCTTACAAAAGGTATTGTAGTTACACCAGCTGAAGTAAAAAAATTCTTCAACAAGATCCCCAAGGATAGTTTACCATATTTCTCTGCATCGGTTGAGGTTGCACAGGTGGTAAAGATTGCTGAAGTGAACGAAGCGCAGGAGAGTCAAACGAAAGCCGAGTTGATCAGTCTCCGGAACCGAATATTAGCGGGTGAAGATTTCTCTAAGCTGGCAAAAGAATTCTCAGATGACCCTAGTGTAATTCAAAATGGGGGAGAAATGGGTTGGTCTGGTCGGGGCCGAATGGTGCCTGAATATGAGGCGATGGCTTTTAAATTAAAGCCCAATGAAATTTCTATGCCTTTTAAGTCGCCGTTTGGTATTCACATCATGCAGTTGATCGAACGACGGGGAAATGAATACCAATCTCGTCATATATTGATGTCGCCAGAACCTTCGGAACAAGATTTAAAAGATGCGGCGAGCTACCTTGACAGTTTAAGAAGTTTGATCGTCCATGACAGTCTGAAATTCCAGACAGCTGCAAAGGAGTACTCAGATGATGTAACAACGAAAGGGAACGGCGGATTTTTCAGTGACCGCGATGGCGGCCTTCAATTGACCGTGGATGAATTAGATCCAATTGTTTTTTTCAAACTGGATTCAATGAAGATAGGTGAGGTCTCCAAGCCAATTGCCTATCGTACGGATGATGGAAAAGATGCTGTAAGAATTTTGTTTTACAAAGCCAGGATAGCGCCGCACCAGGCATCTCTGGAACAGGATTGGACGAAAATTCAGGCAGCGACCTTGAATGAGAAAAAAGATAAAATTTTAGAGAAGTGGTTTCAAAAAGCGAGATTGGATGTCTTTATAAATATTGATGCCACATACGATAACTGCGGACTATTAGATGATCGATGATGACCAAATTTTCTTCTGATGTAGATGCAGCCAACGGCCTGGCTGACGCCTATAAAAAACTTAAAGCAGAGATTTCCAACATTGTCATCGGACAAGACGAAGTCGTGCGTCAGGTTTTAACCGGTATATTTTGTCAAGGACACTCCCTCTTAGTTGGGGTTCCCGGATTGGCGAAAACTTTATTGGTGCAAACCATCGCCACCTCCCTTGATCTTGAGTTCAAACGAATACAGTTCACTCCCGACCTGATGCCATCAGATATCGTTGGTGCTGAAACGATGGACAAGGAAAGGAATTTCAAATTTGTTAAAGGTCCTGTGTTCGCGAATATTTTATTAGCGGATGAGATCAATCGCACGCCTCCAAAGACGCAGGCCGCGTTGCTCGAGTCGATGCAGGAATACGCTGTTACAATTGCAGGGCAGCGCTATGAATTACCAAGGCCGTTCTTTGTTCTTGCTACGCAAAATCCAATTGAACAGGAAGGAACATATCCACTGCCAGAAGCCCAGCTTGACCGTTTCATGTTTAATATCAAGTTGACCTATCCTGCATTTAAAGACGAGGTGGAGGTTGTGAAGACCACCACATCAGATGAACAGAAGAAAGTATCGATGGTGCTTAGCGGTGCTGAGATCAGCTACTTCCAGCACCTCATCCGCAGAGTTCCCGTTGCTGACAACGTGATCGAATACGCTGTTGGCCTCGCCAGCAAGACACGGCCAGGCTTAAATGGAAGCACGGGTGTTGCAAATGAGTATTTGGAATGGGGTGCGGGACCACGTGCATCACAATATCTTGTGCTTGGTTCAAAATGTAACGCCATCTTAAATGGTAAATATTCTCCAGATATCGAAGACATTCAAGCGGTGGCAAAACCGGTCCTTCGTCATCGTATCGTCAGAAACTTCAAGGCAGAAGCCGAGGGGATAAGCGTCGACGAGCTAATCGAAAAGATGATTTAGTTATGACTTATACGTCAAGAGTTGTGGCGCCCCAACTCATAAACTAATGCAAGTTCTTCCCGCTGATTTACGCAGATTAAGCGCACGCTGATTTACGCAGACGTATGATTCAATCCCTGTAGTTGAGCGCAGGTTTTCTGTCCCCGAGCAATGCCTCATAAACAAAATTTTCACCACGACGTTTCTTCAGTTCTTTCCAGGACTCAGCAATTACATCCGGTGATTCAAACATATCGATGGCTGTTAGCGCGAGCGTTTTAGCGGCAACCATCATGCCTTTAAATCCAATAGATGTACCGCCTGCGGCAACAGCCTGCCAGCTGTGTGCTGGAGTTCCGGGAACCCATGTGGCAGTAGCTAGCCCAACCGTTGGCACTACCCAGCTCACGTCAGCTACGTCTGTGGAGGCGACGCCATCCTTCAGCTGGTAAGCTTCGATTTCGTTTGAACTCTCCAACTTGGGTACTGAGCCGCTTAATGTCTTCTGAATCTTTATTGCGAATTCCTTTTCTTGTTCATTGTAGGAATAACCTCCGACCGTGCGCAGGTTCTTATCCATCACCTTCGCCAGCGCTTCATTTGGCAACATATTGTAGACCCCTCCCATTAGTTCAACCTCCATTCTTGTCTCTGTACCCATTGCGGCGCCCTGTGCTGCCTTAACGATTCGTTCCCAAACAGCTTTAACCTCATCGCGGTCAGGATGTCGGACATAGTAGTATACCTCCGCGAACGCAGGCACAACGTTTGGAGCTTCACCACCTCGGGTGATCACATAATGGATTCGCGTTTCAGGTGTCACGTGTTCGCGCATCATGTTCACCATCACATCCATTGCTTCAACCGCGTCAAGAGACGATCGTCCTCTTTCAGGCGACGCGGATGCGTGAGAGGCAACGCCGTAAAACCTGAACTTGCCGTTCTTGTTGGCAAGTGTTCCACCTGTTTCTGCGTTGTTCAGAGACGCCGGGTGCCAATGAAGGACGACATCAACATCGTTAAATAATCCCTCGCGGACCATATAAACTTTTCCGGCACCGCCTTCTTCTGCGGGGGTTCCATAAAATTTAAGTGTACCGACCTTCTTCGTCGCGATCATCCAGTTTTTTACCTCGATAGCTGCAGCGGCTGACGCGGTTCCGAAAAGGTGATGACCACAGGCATGACCCGCAGTTTTACCTGGGATTGTTTTTACTTCGGGTAAGGCGTCTTGTGAGATCCCGGGCAAAGCATCATACTCCCCTAAGATTGCAATGACTGGTTTGCCGCTTCCATAAGTTGCAATAAAAGCTGTCGGTATTCCCGCTACTCCTTTTTCGATTTTAAAACCCGCCTGGGTGAGCGTTTCCTGTAGCAATGCCGAGCTTTTTGCTTCTTTATATCCCACCTCAGCGTACTCCCATATCTTTTTTGCAATGGTGGAATAAGTGCTGTACTTCGAATTGATTGCTTCGCCGACTTCCTGCTTGGTCTTTTGAGCGTTCACTCCAACAAATACGCAGCAGAAAAATGTAATGGACAGGAAAATCCTCATAGGCTTAAGTTTTGGGAAAAGTAAGCACCGTTGAACAGTAGTGCAAGCGGATCTGAAGCGGATTTGCGAGTTGAAGCGATGGGTCGGCGCGTTGCGCGAAGCAATCCCCAGCCGACAGAGCGCGCACGTCGCGAGCCTGCACCTTAGAGAATGGGGCAAACGTCTAGTTTACCAGAGCTTGTATTTCATAGGGAGGGGATTGCTTCGTCGTCGGACCCGACTGCGTCGGGACAACTCCTAGCAATCGCGTGGCTACTCTAATCCTTTTGCTTTCATCTTGCCGAATTCACGAATGCGGCGGGTCATGGCGATTCCGAAACCAGTCATAAGCACGAGTGTACCAATCCAGAGAAGGTTAATGTAGGGCTTTTCCAGTGCTTTTATAACCACCCAATCTTTTTGTCGAGTGTTTAGCCCGATTGTGAATTCGCTTGTTTCAGGATGGATGTTCATTAGCGTGATCCTCAAACCAAGGTCCTTGATCTCGTCGGGAATACGACCCACCATTTTGTCTTTGATAACAAACAGCGGCTCAGCAATATATTCGCCTTGTTCGCCCTGTATGCGTACCGTTGCTTTCACGGCCACATCCTCGCTAGACAAAACAACCCCCTCAATCTCAAAAACCCGATCCACGGTTTCGAGCGTTGAAACATAGTCGTTTGCAAAAAATTCCTGGCCCAGCTTGACCTTAATTTCTTCTAGCTTACTCCACTCTTCTTCCTCTGAGGGTTTCATAACGGATGATACGTGGGTATAGAGATCCGCAGAAACGGTTCTGTAAATGTCCGGCGAAACCAGGAGTCCGCCCATTTCCGGGTTTATCTGCGCACGTGGAAATAACGTGTATTTCTTTTGTCCGCGACGAAGTTGAATCTCGTAGAATGTATTTTCACCACGGATCTCAATAGTGTCCTTCGGATTGTAGGTCGTCCCGTTGATATTCATCGCAGTCTTGGCGATCACGGCATCACGATCGGCTGTTGGTGCTACGTCACTCTTGCGTACATACCCACCGTGAAAACGCGGTTCGAGGCGCTCACCCAAATACTCGATATCATAACCCCACATTGTCCGCGGTTCGTTAACGAATAGGAGAAGGTTGTCCCTGTTGAACTCCTTACTGAATTCATTAGAGATGAGCATACCCGTGTTGTTAAGAGAAACCACCTTCGAATAACCTGACGAAAACATTATTCCGATCAGCATTAACCCTATGCCAATGTGTGCAACAGCTCCACCCGAGAGACCAGGGCTTGTCTTAACTACTGTCGATAAAATCCTGAGATTAGCTACAAAGGTAAATACGCCGGCAAAAGTGAGCACGATGTATTCGATCGTGTAAACCTGCCCTACAGTAATGATCAGAGCAAATAACACGAGGGAAATAAGTGCGGGAGTAGTTAGCTCTTTTATCAGCTGTGCTTTGTCAATTTTTTTCCACCAGAAGAACTGGCCCACTCCTGAAAGCAGTCCAACAATAACCGCGAACCAAAGTTGAAAATTTGAATAGAAGGTGATCTGTTCGGCCGGTGGAGCCATGTTTGATGTGCCACCGAACAAAGACACAATCTTATTCCACACTGGAATGGAGGTGGGTATTAACACCTGGAAGCTCATAAGGCTAAGTGTTAATGCGCCGATAAAAATCCAGAATTCCCTTGAATAGACGGAAGCTTCTTTTTCTGACGTCGGAATTTCTTTCCACCGAAAGATCGACAACACGACCGCAACCGCCGTAAAGAAAAACAAATAGACAAGAAGTTGACCTGAGAGGCCGAGATCCGTGAAGGAATGTACTGATGCATCACCTAATACGCCACTTCGGGTCAGGAATGTTGAATAAAGGATGAGGACAAACACAGCGATCACGAGTACAATGGATGCTTTGAGAGCAGTCTCACTATTCTTGTATGTGATCATTGTGTGAATGGAAGCGATAAGGATCAACCATGGTACGTACACTGCATTCTCGACGGGATCCCAATTCCAATACCCTCCAAAGTTTAGCGTCTCATACGCCCAGTATCCGCCCATCAGGATACCAAGTCCAAGAATAGCTCCGCTGAACAAAGCCCATGGAAGTGCGGGCCTTACCCAATCCCGATACTTCTTTAGCCAAAGGCCGGCTATACAAAAAGAAAAAGGAACCAAAGTGGATGCAAATCCAAGGAATAATGTGGGCGGATGTATGACCATCCAATAATTCTGTAGCAAGGGATTTAATCCGTTGCCATCCTTTGGAACAAATTCAGGCTGGGCCGCAAAGATTGGAGCGTCTTGCATCGCATCTCTCAAGAGTATAAACGGTGAGCTTCCGATCTTAATATTTAAGCCCGGTATCACCACACCCAGTATCATGGAAGCAAGGAACGCCTGAACCAGCGCGAAGATGGTCATTACCGGTGCTTCCCAGAATTTGTTCGTGTGGATGATAATAATTCCCAAGATTGTATGCCAGAACATCCATAACATAAAGCTTCCTTCCTGCCCATTCCAAAAGGTAGAGATGAGGTAGTAAACGGGAAGCTTTCTATCGGAGTAGTTATACGCATAGTGATATTCAAAGTAATGATTTGAAATGATCACGAACAATGTAACGCAGATGCCTAGTACTGCCGCTGTGTGAATATAAAAGCTAACCTTGCCGTTCTGAAGCCACAATGCTTTCTTATCCAATGAGGCAACCGTTACCGCCTTGAAATAGGAGAGGGCTGTGACAAACGCCGTTATGAAAGACGTAATAATAAAAAGGTGACCCAGGTCACCAACTAAATAATGCATCATCTTTTACTTTAATGGGCCAAGCAAGAAGGATGTGGTTCGTCCTCCTAAACATTTACCTTTTGTTCCTGATACTTTGAGGGGCACTTCAACAAGATCTTACTGGCCATGAAGTTATCATCGTGGTAGCTTCCGATTACAACTACTTTTTCTGACCGGGTAAAATCTGCTGGCATCGGTTGATTATAGGTCACCTTTTGTTCTTTGCCATTATCGTCAACCATCACAAAGGAAAACGAAACTCTATCGTCACCTTCCTCGATGCCAATAATATGGCCATTATTATCCTTCTTCAATTCACCCACGACATGGATCTCCTTCTTATTTCCGGAGGTCCCCATTGTATAGGCCTCATCAAAAGTCACATAAGTGCTGGCATCGCCCGCCGTCGAAACTATAATAGCGATTGCCGCAGCAATTACCACCAAAATTAGAATGTGCGATTTTTTCATAGATCTTCTATCAATCGCCTCAAAATTAGACACAAATGGGTAGAAATTCAGTGATTATTTTTCGAAAACCTTTCCGCCTTCCCCGAGAACCTCGGGGAAGGCGGACAAGGTCCGACTATCGTCCCGACTGTTATCTGGGCTTCAGAGGGCTCATTTGGATGGCGAATTCTTTTCTCCGAGGAGGGTTTCGAGTCTTTTGACTTTTCGGTCAAGCATAAAAAGATAGACGACAAGGCCCGTAAGGACGATTAGGATAATACCGACCACTACGTAGATTTTGCCTTCAGATCGCATTACATCGGCCATTTCAGGGTCAGCCTGCCCGTAAGCAACGGCTGAAACGAATAATAAGGCAACCCTGAGAATATTCTTAATAAGTTTTTCCATGTTCCAGTTCAAGTATTTTTTCTTCCAATGTTCTCACCTTAACGCGGATGGACACGATCCACACGCCGATCAAAAACCAAGCTATCACCGCTGGGTAGAAAATCAGGCGCATTCGGTTGTCCAGGTCGTACATATTAAAACCGGGATTGCCGCCGCTGCCAGGATGCATTGAACTCGTCATTCGTGGAATAATAAAAATGAGCGGCACCATCGCGGCAAAGGCAAAAATATTATAAACCGCGCTAAGCCGGCCACGCTGTTCGTCGTTCTCGACCGATCCGCGTAAAACAAAGTAGGCGAGGTAAACCAATAGCGCGATAGCCGCTCCATTTTGTTTGGGATCGCCGTGCCAGGGTGAGCCCCATGCATAGTTCGCCCATAGCATTCCAGTGAGCATTCCCAAAATGCCAAAGAGCAAGCCCGCGTTAGCATATTCGACTGCAAGGTAATCTAACCGCTGTGTAGGATTCCTTAGATACATGATCGAGTAATAAACAGATAGCAGAAATAACAACACCATTCCAAACCACATTGGAACGTGAAAATATAGGGCTCGGACCGTTTCGTTAAGGATGTTAAGCCGGGGAACGTCGAATAACATTCCACCGATGTGAACATAGAAAAGCAATACAACAGCAACTATTTTGAGCCAGTTCTTCATTGAATCAGAATGTAAAATACGGCTGCACCATGTATTCGGTCAGCCGGCATTTAGCTGCGCCAAATATAAGGGAAGAGAATATACGCGAGAGCGGTAAGAATACAATTTATTGCGAACAGGTTGAGGAGCTCATCTAAGCTCGCGTCGCGTTCCAGTCCGTCGAGCGCATTCTTGGTAACCTTAATGGCCATCAGGAGCAGAGCGATGATAATGGGGAAACTCAACACAGCCATAAGGATGCTGCTGTTGTTGGCCTTTGAGGCAATACCGGAGATCAGGCTAAGGGCGGCGGAAAAACCAAACGACGACAAAACCAGTGTAAGAATAAAGATCGCCGGATCCTTAACAGGGTTGCCGATGAAGAGAGAAAAAAGGAGGAATCCGCTGAGCGACAATACGAGGCACAGCACCGTATTGTAAATAATCTTTGAAAGGATAATAGCCTGCGGACTGGCGACGGTATAGAAGTATATGAATGATCCCTTTTTTTCTCCTATGAAACTTTTCGCTACGCTATTGACCATTGAAAAGAGTATGGCGAGCCAATACAGCGCCGACCATGTTGCTTCGTTGATGCCGCTTTGGCGAAGGCTGAATGTCAGGTAACAAATGAATATAAGACTGAATAGATACAGGCCGATACCTGATATAACACTCTTGCGGCGAAGCTCCAGAGTAAATTCTTTCTGAATGAGTGCGAGGATCATGATGATCTAATTCGCAGGTTTGGTTTCCCAAAGAAGGCCTCTAACGACTTTATAAAAAATTATCAGCCCAGCCAAGATCAATCCGGTTGTCGCTCCGGAGATCATCAATACTGAAATTTTCGGATTTGAATGTCTCTTGAACTTGGTGAATTTGTCTATGACTTGCACGCTGCTGCTTAGCTGTAAACTATTCTGGTAACCGATCTTCCTTTCGGTCAATTCAAGGATCTTCGAATTAACTGTTGTTGGATCAAACATCATGTTGCCTTTTGCAGCCTGAAAAAAATCGCCGGAAGAGATCCTTCTCTTAAGTTCCTCCATATCCTGTATCTCTTTCTCCACTGATTTAAGCATTTCTTTATAAAGTGAACGATTCTGCTCAACTCTAACCTTGACAAAGTCGTTGCTTTCGAGATACGTCACTAAACCCTTTTGAAGTTCAGGTAGAATTTTCGTGTCATAAACCTCTGCGGTTATGAGAAAGCGGTCGTTTTCTTTTGGTGAATTAGACAGCACGCTGGAGAGGTTTTCAATTTCGAGCGTAGAGATCTGCCTGGCAGTAGCTTCCGAAATATGAAACTGTTCCGCCAGGACGTCAGAATTTCCCTGTCTCAGATATTTTGACGCATTTTCAAACATGACTTTCACGTATGAATCTGTAAGTATGCTTGAGCTTACAATCATCTTGCTCTCGTAAACTTTCGGAGATGTGAAAAATAATATTGCTCCAACAGCCGCACCGCCAAGGAAGAAGAGGACGAAAAGCCAAAAGTGGACGACGACGATCCGAACGGCCTTAAGAAACGTTGCAAATAGGTCGAGATCTTCCTTTGTTTTCAGTTCGGCCATGCGGTTAAGTATATATTATCCCGAAAAATAGAAAATATTACAAATTCGACCTAATCTATTAGTTTTGTGCGCTAAAATCAGGGTCATTTAATGCAGTCTATTCTAATTACAGGTGCGGCAGGATTTATCGGATCGCACCTCTCAAAAAAGCTTTGCGATCTTGGGTTCAACGTAGTCGGGATCGACAATCTTAACAATTACTACGACGTCAACTTAAAGCATTCCAGGCTGCGCGTTCTTGAAGGGAATCCAAACTTCAAGTTTCATAAGATCGACCTTATTGATCGGGAAGACCTCAACCAGCTGTTTGGAAGTAATAAGTTCGAATATGTAGTAAATCTTGCGGCGCAGGCTGGAGTTCGCTATTCCCTGGTCAACCCTCACGCATATATTGAGAGCAACGTGGTTGGTTTTATGAACATTCTGGAAGCCTGCCGACACAATCCGGTGAAGCACCTTGTTTATGCATCTTCAAGCTCGGTATACGGTGCGAATAAGAAAATTCCTTTTTCGGTACATGACAATGTTGATCACCCGATTTCCTTGTACGCGGCTTCAAAGAAGGCAAATGAGCTGATGGCTCATACCTATTCGTCTTTGTACAACATCCCGACCACAGGGCTGCGATTCTTTACCGTTTACGGTCCTTATGGGCGTCCTGACATGGCGTTGTTTATTTTCACCAAAGCAATATTGGAAGGACGTCCTATCGAGGTTTATAATAATGGTGAAATGAGACGTGATTTTACCTATATAGACGACATCGTTGAAAGCATTGCTCGGATAATTCCTAAATCGGCCAAGCCAAATACTGATTGGAGTGGCACCGATCCAGATCCCGGTACAAGCTTTGCCCCCTACAGGATCTTTAATGTTGGCAACAGCCAACCGGTATCACTGACAACCTTCATTGAAATAATTGAGGAAAAACTTGGGAAAAAAGCGATAAAAAAACTAATGCCGATGCAGGAAGGCGATGTATCAGCTACATGTGCAGATGTGGAAGATCTTAAGCGGGAAGTCGGCTTTAAACCATCCACACCAATAGAAATTGGTGTAAGCAAATTTGTAGATTGGTATTTGGAGTATAATAAATAACTCGACGCGATGGAAAAAATTGGAATTGTTGGCTTAGGCTATGTAGGATTGCCTTTGGCTGTAGAGTTTGGGAAAATATTGCCTGTTATTGGTTTCGACATAAACAAAGAGCGTATTGAAGAATTGAAAAGAGGTCATGATCGCACCAGGGAGGTTGAACCTGAGGAATTGTCAACTTCAAAACACCTCACGTATTCATCTGTTGTTGACGATCTGAAGGAGGCCAACTATTTCATAATTACTGTACCAACGCCAATTGACGAATTCAAGAAACCAGATCTCCGTCCGCTTGAAAGTGCGAGCAGGACTATAGGATCTGTTCTTAAAAAAGGTGACATAGTAATTTACGAATCGACAGTTTATCCAGGCTGCACGGAAGAAGTTTGTGTGCCGATCCTCGAAAAAACGAGTGGACTGCGGTACAATATTGATTTTTTCTGCGGTTACTCGCCCGAACGGATCAATCCAGGGGACAAGCTTCATCGTGTGACTACAATAAAAAAAGTGACAAGTGGAAGTACTCCGGAAGTCGCTGACAAAGTTGATCGGCTCTATAAGAAGATAATTACCGCTGGTACACACAGGGCATCATCGTTAAAAGTTGCAGAAGCTGCTAAGGTGATCGAGAATTCACAGCGTGACGTGAACATTGCGTTTGTGAATGAGCTTGCCTTGATCTTCGAAAGAATGGGCATTGACACGCAAGAGGTACTTGAAGCTGCTGGAACAAAGTGGAACTTTCTGCCCTTCAAGCCGGGACTTGTGGGAGGCCATTGCATTGGTGTCGATCCGTATTATCTCACTCATAAGGCAGAGAGCCTTGGATATCATTCAGAGGTGATCCTTTCGGGACGAAGGATCAATGACAATATGGGTATTCACATCGCCAATACTGTTGTAAAGTTGATGGCGCGAAACGATCTTCCTATAAACAAGGCCAATGTGCTCATACTTGGTATCACCTTTAAGGAAAACTGTCCCGATATTAGAAACAGTAGAGTTGTTGACATCGTAAAGGAGTTACAAAGCTTCGGAACTATAGTTGATATTTATGATCCGTTGGCCGACGTTAATGAAGTCCAACATGAGTATGATCTTTCCCTTATTGAAAAACTTAATAAAAAGTATCACGCGATAATCCTGGCTGTTGGTCACGATGAGTTCAAACAACTCAATTGGAAGGACTTGTGTTCTGACAAGACAGTCATTTACGACGTGAAGGGAATACTTGATAAAAACAAAGTTACAGCCAGGCTTTAAGCAGTTCACTGATGAGTTCAAAAAAACGAATCCTTCTTACCGGCGGTGCCGGATACATCGGCGCACATACTGTCGTCGAATTGATCAATGCCGGATATGATCCCGTGGTGATCGATAACTTTTCGCGAAGCGATACTACTCTCCTTGATGGTATTAAAAAGATCACTCAAAAGCCTATTGAATTCGTTGAAGGAAATTGTTGCGATCGGGACTTCCTCAGCAAACTATTTAAGTCGATTGGACCGATAACATGTGTGTTACATTTTGCCGCGTTCAAATCAGTAGGGGAATCAGTAGAACATCCGTTAGACTATTACGGAAACAATGTCGGATCCCTTGTTGCACTCTTGGAGGTGATGCAGGAAAACAACGTCACCGATCTTATTTTTTCTTCTTCGTGTACCGTGTATGGACAACCGGATAATATTCCTGTCAACGAAAGTGCGCCTTTCAAAAGAGCTGAATCTCCCTATGGCGCGACCAAGCAAGTATGTGAACGAATACTTGAAGATGCATTTAAGACAGGATTCCGGATCGTTTCGTTGAGATATTTCAATCCAATCGGAGCGCATCCTACAGCATTATTAGGAGAGCTTCCAATTGGTACTCCAAACAATCTCGTTCCCTACGTTACACAAACTGCGGCGGGTATACGTAAGCAGCTCACAGTTTTTGGTAGTGATTACAACACGCCAGATGGTACGTGTATACGGGACTTTATCCATGTTGTTGATGTTGCTATTGCTCATGTAAAAGCGATGGAGTTCCTCTCGGGCAGATCAGAAGAACAGCTTTACGAAGTATTTAATCTTGGTACCGGCGTTGGCGTCTCCGTCCTTCAGCTTATTCAAAAATTTGTAAAGGCCACTGGAGTTAATGTTCCGTATGCAATGGGCCCGCGGCGGCCTGGCGATGTGGAGAAAGTCTATGCTGATCCGCAGAAAGTAAACAAGGCATTTGATTGGAAAACCAAATACACACTTGAAGAATCATTGCTTCATGCCTGGCAATGGGAAAAGAAGATTAGAAATATTAACTAACCTAGTGTTCAAACAAGGAAATTTTGCCCCGATAATTATCGGGGTGGACTTCGTGGTTCTTCGTGGCCTTTGTGACCTGCATTAATCATGAGCTGGATAAACGGTCACGATCAAGACTGATGCAGAATTAATTTGCTGCTACACTACTTTAATTCTTAACAGCCTGCAAGGCCGTGCTTATGGAAAAGATTCAAATGGTGGACCTTCAGAACCAATACCTCCGGATCAAGAGAGAGATAGATGATGCCATCCAAAATGTACTGACCTCGACTGCATTCATTCAAGGCAAAGAAGTGAGTGAATTTGCAAGGGCGATGGAAAAATACGTTGATGTGCCACACGTCATTCCCTGTGCCAACGGAACGGATGCATTGCAGATCGCTATGATGGCTCTCGATTTCAAGCCGGGCGATGAGGTAATCCTTCCTGTTCATACCTACGTTGCAACCGCCGAGGTTATTGCATTGTTAGGACTGAAGCCAGTATTTGTTGACGTTGATGAAAAGACATTCAACATCGATATCACGCGTATTGAAAAGAAGATCACCAAAAAAACGGTTGCGATCGTACCTGTTCATTTGTATGGTCAATGTGCGGATATGGAGCAGATTCTTGCGCTTGCGTCGGAATACAATCTTCATGTCATAGAAGACGCTGCGCAGGCGCTTGGCGCGGAGTATTCCTTCAGCAATAAAAAGACCCGCCGAGCCGGAACGATGGGGATCATCGGAACAACATCTTTTTTCCCATCCAAAAACCTGGGTTGTTATGGCGACGGTGGTGCGCTATTGACAAGAGACGAAAACCTTGCCGAAAAAATAAGGATGATCGCCAACCATGGACAAAAAATTAAATATCACCACGATATCATTGGTGTCAATAGCAGGCTGGACACGCTGCAGGCAGCGATACTGAAAGTCAAGCTGAACTATCTCGACGAATATGCGCGCAAGAGGAACGAAGCAGCCGCACTCTACGACAAGAGTTTAAATGGAATCAATGGACTTGAGTTGCCTAAGCGTGCACCTAACTCCACGCATGTATTTCATCAGTACACTATCAAGGTTGAAGGAAAACGCAATGGGTTGAAGGAGCATCTCGCGTCCGCTGGAATTCCCACTATGATTTACTACCCTGTGCCGTTGCATATGCAAAACGCTTACCGGCAAAAAGATTTTGGCGAAGGATCTTTTCCCTTCACGGAAAAACTATCGAAGTCTGTACTATCACTTCCGATTCATACAGAGATGAATGACGAACAGCTGGAATTCATCACGGGGGCTGTTTCTAAATACTTTGACAAATAGTTAAATTATTAGGAAAGTGAGTCTCCTTTTGAAACACCGATGAAAATGATTCGGATACATCGGGCATCGGCCATCACTTTTTCAAGCTCTTTAGAACATTGAGAATATGCTTAAAAATCTGGAGCATGTTATGGTAATATATCCAGCTGCAGAACAATACCAACACTAAGAGAAGAATCAGCTTTAGTCCGATGGCAAAAAATAAGCCAGGCAAATTGCTGCTTATGACAATACCTGCCGCCGAAATGCCCACTGCAATCAGATAGCACGAAATTATTTTTGATAATGGCCAGTGGATAATTTTGTTCCGTGAAAAGCAATACGCCAGGATGGCAAGCGTCAACTGCCCTGAATAAATGGCAATACCCGCCCCAAGAAAACCGATCTCGGGAACAAGGATGAGGTCAAGCGCAATGACTGTTATCGCTGCAATTACTGTACTGATCGGAACAAATTTAGTCAACGTTTTGTCGTAAAATAAAACTGTGCTGAACAGATAATAGAGTCCTGTGTTGGCAAACGAAAAACTTATAAAAGGAATCACCTTATAAGCTGAGAGAAAATTTTCACTGAAAAACCAGCTGACAATTTCAAACGAGAACAGGGCCAACGCCGTGCTGAAAAAGAGGTAGATCAAGGTTATTACCAGTGCAACATCTACGACCTCGGAAAGGTCCTCTTTTTTTTCCTCCACGTGTTTAAAAAACAGAGGTGTATACGCCCTGTTGATGCTAAATGTCAGCACCTCAATGGGCATGCTTAGAACATACCCAAGATGGTAGATCCCTGCCATGCCTGTATTCAGGAATTTGTTTAGAATAATACGGTCGGCATATCCGGCCGCCTGACTCGCCAGGGAATGAGGTATCAAAGGCATTGAGTACCTCATTGCCTCTTTAAGAAATTGTATCTGGAAATTAAAGAGAAATTCGTTCCGAAGGATCCATAGACCGGCAGCGCTTGATAAGACCTGTGCAACAAGGATCGATAGCAAATATCCAATGGCACCCATGCGGAGGACCACGACAAAGAAAATCATGAACCCGATGTTGATAATGAAATACATAAAGCTGAGAAAACTATAACTGCCAGCTTGATGCTTAGCCTGAAGAAATGCAAGACACAGATTATATAATGGTTGGAACACAACGATTGCAAAACCAATGTAGGCATAAGGATAAAAAGGTATGTTGTCCATGAAGAATTGTACAACTGGAGAAAGTAACGTCACTGCGAGGACAAAGACAAAGAGTGAAATAAAAAAAAGAGCAATTAGCAACGTGCCGAACAGCTTCTTAAATTGTTGTGCGTCTTGTTTTCCATCATAATAGAATCTTAGAATGGCGCTATCCAGACCGAACGTAAAAAACGAAGAGCAGATAAAACTGATGGCCAGCATTACGGTAACAATCCCGAATTCATGAGGAGGTAAGTAATGAGTATAAAGCGGCAATAGCAGGAAGACAAGACCTTTCTGAACAAAGGTTGTCAACGAGTAAATAAATGAATTCTTAAATAGTGCTTTTTGCATTACTGTTTATAACCGAACGAATAAATTCTTGATAGTTCTTTTTCCAGTTCGGTTCCCAAAGCTGGTGATTGGATTCATCTGCCTTTTTGTTTCCCGTCAGATCCAGGTCGGCATTTTCATTCAAATTCGGAAATATATTCGTCGATTCATCGCCGAAACTCTCCGAGAAATAATTTCGAATTATATAAACATTGTCGACAAATGCTTTCGCTTCATACAAAGCCGTGGAATACTCTGATACGACAATGTCTGCCCGTTGAAAAGAGTTATACACATTAGAGGTAGTATCAATCGCAATTTTTTCGTCAAGAACCCGCTTATAGACTGAATCAAGGGTGGCCCATTCAAGCGGATGAGGCCTGAAGATTACCTGATAGCCCATTGATCTATACCTTTTGGCTAAACGCAGCACACAATCGATCATTTCTTCAGAATTCGTGCCCGAGCCCAAGACCAGGATGATTTTTTCCTTCGTTATTCCTTTCGTTGTTTCAACGGACTCAGATAAGTGAGGATTGCCAATGTTAACTTTCTTAACGGGTAGTTGAATCATGTCGCCCCAAAGACTTCCAAATGTTAGAAAAAAGTCAGGTAAGAAATTTACATATGACGACTTGCCAACGGATGGCCCAAAATTGTAAGCAATATGTCGGTGGTTGATCTGGCCATGTTGATATTCTGCGACCGGAATTCCCAGATCTTTCGCGGCTTTTATCAAATGAGACTTCGACCCATATGAGGCATCTTCCACCAAGAGTATCTTTGGTTTTCCATGCTTGAATAGAAATTTATAGATCGCAAACTCTGCTAAGATCGTTCGAAATCTTGTCAGCAACTCATATTTAAGTTTGTTAAACAACTCTGCATCATACTCTTCATCGGCAAGTCTTTCCTGTAAAGTTGCAAATAAGCGATCGACCTGTGTTTGCACTTCTGCACTTTCAGATCTGTAAAGAAAAAGGGAAAGAACTTTTGCTAAAATTCTTATCGATAAATGCGAATAAACCCTTCTGTGTATCCGGGGGAGGGAATGTTTACCATATGCAGTTTCCTCCAGTTCAATAGTGTCGTCGGGCTTTACCTGGTAAAAATAATCAGCAAGCCGGTTGAAGTATCTGTCACCCGCTTTAACATTGGTAATTCCCGAATTAACAATCCAGATGGGTTTTCGTTTCACGGTAAGGATCAAAGCATTTTTCCAAACAGCAAAAATGAGAGTCCTTACCACTTGCCATTTGGTAGCAGTATGTCCTTTACCCACCGATGCAAAATTTCGTTTGGTAAAGGTGAAATAAAACAGTGTTTGATGTCTGATAAATGGCCATAACGCCAGCCCTGAACCATCGTGGGTGATCCCTGTAATCTTTGAATCTCCTTCTATTTTATTGAGAATTCGGTCAAGTACTAAGTCACCGGGGCCTTCCAAAATTCGAAATGATTAACGAGTCGACATTAAAAAATAAAAATAGTAATATTTTAGCGGTTATAAGTCGAAATATTAGCCGCAACTTATGTCGGACAAGGCGATCTAGAACGAATCTTAAACTGCTCCAATAGCTGATGGAAGAAAAATTTGAATTTGACGTCAAGTACCATGAGTACTTCAAAAAGGCGGTCGTTAAATCACTTGATGGCACAATTATCCCTGGGCTTGACGTATGCAACCACTACGTTAATCTGTTAGAGATCCAACCCAATGATCGGCTTCTGGACCTTGGATGCAGTTATGGAAGGCTATATCCGGTATTTGCAAATTTTACAAAGCAGGTATTTGGAGTTGATGTCGACATGCAGGTCGTCAATGAAGCGAATAAGACCCCATATGTGATTGCGATCTTAGGCCAGGCTGAAAAGCTTGCGTTCCCATCCGACTTTTTTGATCATGTTGTGGCGTGGGGTGTATTCGATATTGTAGATCAAATCGAATGTTTGAAAGAAATGAACAGGGTTCTAAAGACTGGTGGCAAATTCCTGTTTACTGCAAAAGGCGCTCATTACCCCGATTCGGATTCACTGGCTTTCGTTGCCGAACGCAATGCAAAACTTAAGAACTTTCCGAACAGATTTATCGATCTTGAACTGCTGATGCAGGCACTCCCATCGCTTGGTTTTAACATTGAACAAAAGTTTCATTTTTCAAAACGGGGACACCTAGGGTTGAATCAGGCATTGACTGATCCGAAGGAAATTCAAACGAACTCGTTTTATGAATTTGCAGCAATTCTTAAGAAAGTATCGGAACCCTCTGGCGCGAGTGTAAAAGAATGGTGGAACGAATTTTCGGTAACAGCGAAAACAAAAGCAGAGCGCGAAGGCTTCGGAGCTGATATCCTTGGTTACTTTCGAAAGTCTTCCGACGCCGATAACCAAGGCGCATCGAACAAATAGTTCAACACTTATTGTTGATAGTGTTTGTTGCTTTTTACAGAGCCGTTAGCGAGCTCGATCTCTACAATTGACGTATTGCCATATTTGTCGTTCGCAGCGATCGCGATCGTATTTAGCGCTCCTAACGTGATCGTGTTCCTGTCGAAAGTATAGAAGAATTCTTTTCCCGGGTTTCCAAAATCAAGGTTATCGTGCCAGTAGGTGCCGTTAATGCTTTTCAGTGCCAGGTATGGCTGACTTCCAAAGAGATCACCATTGACCACTTCAACAGTAAGCACCTGCTCGTTCATTTGCGCCTTAATTTCTATCCTATTCTCTTGAATTTCTGCAGGCACATAGCCGAGTACGTTGCGGAATGCATCAATGGCACGACTGAATTGGTACTTCACATCCGGATAACGTTTTGCTACGCTGGTAAGCAGTTCATGAAATGATTCTATCTCGACTGACATCTCGCGGAAATCGTGGTTGGTTATCCCGACATAAACTCCGGAATTCTCGCGCTTCGCCTTGCTGAACGCAATCGCCAACTCCTGCTCGCTGATATTTCTAAAACGTGTTTTGAGATTGAGACATTTGGCAATGACTCTTTTCAAATTGCCGATCTTTCTCCAATCATACAGATCCGGATGGTAGACAGACCAGTCTGACGGAGCTCCCTTCCAATCTCCAAATCTTCCGTTAATCGCATCCTTCTGCACCTGCTCGTTTTCTTCGGGCATGCTCTGATTAGAGGCGTCAAAAGGAATCCATTGTTCAAGGAAGAAGTTGGAATCCGGACGTACGGTGTGAAATCCAGCGCGGTTTATTCTGGGGAACCAATGCTTTTCTATAAGACGCCTGCACATCACCTGATGTAATTCGTAAAATGAATTCTCATAGCTCGTAGCAGGAATATGTGCTTCCCTGAAGAGCGACAGTGGATGAAAATGCCAGTGAAGCTCATCCTGGGCAGAATCTGTTTCCTTAAGTATTTGTTCGTAATGATTAAAAACATTCAGATATCCCAGGTCCCTCCGCCGCTCGTTCGTTACAAATCCAACATGATCTAAAATATGCCAATTATAGATCCAGCCATTTCCAAAAGAATCGCGCAGGGAGTTCCTGTAATCTTTACTCATCATCCTGTACAACATTTCGTCAACCTCCGACCATGAGGATTTGAACCCCAGAAGATGCGGGTCTGCGATCGCCTTCGCAGCATCTGCAATTGAAGGGCTCACATTTTCAAGTTGGCCCGCCTGTATTTTTTTCAGATTTTGCTGAGACGGAAAGAGATTGAGTGAAACACCAAGGATAGTTTCAATACGTTTAAATACCTCTTGTATTGGCTCATGCAATGGCCCTTCCGTATCAATGTGGTGAACTATATATACAGTTGGATTATCTGCTTTCATCGATTTGTTTTTGTTTTAGAAATTCAGCGATCGCCCAGTCCAGTGGTGTGTCTATATCTACCGACTCGATGTCATTCATTACATACTTCCGAACTTTCTTGAATTCGGCTGGTGAGGAGTGACGCAGCGCTGCAACGTTGTAAATGTAAATGGCACCATTTAATTCCCAAACGTCAGGAGCTTCCTGCCTCGTCTTAAAGGTTCCCGATTTTGATTTCACTAAAAAACCTTGCTGGTCTTCCTCATAAAGTTTGAAATAAGGATTGGCCGAAGTTTTCTTAACTGAAACCACCATTTCAACATCTGCATGGTACAAGCTAATGGCCTCCGTCAATGAATGCTCTGAACGAAGCGGTGACGTTGGCTGCAGAAGGATCAAGGCATCATAGGTCTTACCCTTTTGCGCATAAAAATCAAGCGCATGTAAAACCACTTCATACATGCCGGCGTCATCTCCAGCCAATGAAGGCGGCCTTACAAATGGAACCTGCAAATGGCAGGCCTCAACTGCTTTGACTATCTCGCGATCGTCAGTCGAAACACAAATATCTTCATCAGGCAAAAATTTTCTGGCGAGGTCAATGGAGTAGCCAATCAATGGCTTGCCGAAAAAGGGTTTAATGTTTTTGTGGGGAATTCCCTTAGAACCTCCGCGCGCAGGAATTAATGCAAGGAATTTCAAAACTTTAAATGTTTGATGTCCTGATTCGCCTTAGCATAGTCTTGTGGATTTCCAACATCCAGCCAGTAGCCAATAATCGGATAGGAAATTACTTTGCGTCCGTCCTGAATAAGTTTCTCCATCAGGTCGGTTGCGTTATAGAAACCGTCCGGGATCTGTTCGAGCACTTCCTTTCGCATCAGATAAATTCCTGCATTGGAATAATATGTATACGTAGGTTTTTCCTTGAAGCTGACAACATGACCATTAGCTGTGTCTAAAACTGCGTATGGGATATTAACCGAATAGGGAATTGTGGCCACTGATAAGTCAGCGCCATTGGTCATAAAATCAACGAAGAAACCTTCGTAGTCAAGGTTAGTCAGCAAATCGGAATTCGTGACCAGTATATAGTCGTGCTTGAAGTCTTTGATCTTCCTGATTGCACCGATAGTTCCAAGCGGTTGATCTTCCCAAATAAAGTTGATCGATACGTTCTTGGATTCGCCATTACCAAAGTATTGTTGCAATTGCTCGCCCAAATACCGGATACAAATCCAGTAGTCATCAATCCCAAAATGAATAAGCCGGTCAAGGTTATGTTCGATGATAGGCTTATCTCCAACTTTAAGAAGAGGTTTGGGGGTCTTTTCAGTAAGTGGTCTAAGTCGTCTGCCCTCTCCTCCGGCCATCACCACTACATCCAGCGGAAGTATGGTTTGCGTGGTGCTGAGGTTGGCTATTTTTATAATTCTTTTATCCTCATCAAGAACTGGCAACAGCAGTACTCCCTTTTCCTTGATGCTGGCAACGTCCTGAACGGTAAAACTATTTTTAGTTACATAGCTGAAACTGCGAAACATAAAGAGCTCGACTTTGTCGAGCAATCCAAGTCGTTTGATCAATCCTCTGCGGATATCTCCGTCAGTTAAAGTGCCCATTAACCGGTTATCGTCGTCAACAACAAACAGAGTAAGGTGTTGACCTAATTTGTCCATCTGCACGAGTGCGTCGGTAACCGTGCTATTTTGGTGAATGGTATGGCTAACAATATCAATCATTCTTTTCCTTTAATATTTTAACGATGTAGTCTGAAGATTGGCCGCTGCCATAGATATCAATTTTCGATGGGAGCTGCATAGAGGAATAGGCTTTAACCGCGTCCACGATGGCAGTTTTTTCGATGACACACTTCCGTATATTTTCGGTGACTATTCTTCCATTCTGCCTGGTTCCGAGGTCAACGACGTATTTCGGGAAGTATGAAGCTTCAATGTAACCACTTGAAGTATTTCCCAGCATAAAGCTGCAGTGTTTCATACAGCTTATATACCCTAGTAAGCCAAACGACTCAACGCTAATCGCGTTTTTCGATCTTCCAATAAATTGCTCAAGCTTCTCCCTGATCAGATTACCCATCGTATCGGCATTTGGCATCGTAATCACAAGTTGGTACGTGGTTAATTCTTCCAGAGCAGCGATCAGCTCATTTACATACAGCTCGTTTTTATCATACGATACAGTTTCAGGATGAAACGTGATGAGTATCGTTGGTATCGAAAGATCGATATTGAACTGCTTTTTAAACTCATCAACGGTGAACGGCTTGAGGTGTTTAAGATTGTCAATACTAAGGGAGCCGGTATTGAAAACATTCTTGTCAGAACCTTTTAATGCCACAACCCGCTGGCGGTACGGCTCGGCAGCAGTAAAGTGAATGGCGGACATATGGGTAATGGAATGCCGGAGATGATCGTCAATGGCGCCAAGAGTTTCTTCCCCGCCATGAAGGTGTGCAAGTTTTACGTTATAAGGGACTGAGCTGGCACAGGCGGCAAACATTTCGTAGCGGTCTCCAAGACAAAGCACGACATCGAATTTCTCTTTGGCCCACAGGGAGGAAAAGGCAAGAATGGTTTTTCCCATCGCTATGCTGATGCCCTCTGGAGAATCAATCGGGGGCATTGTATCCAATTCGTTGGTTACTGTAAATCCATCCTCTTTAATCCTGTCAACGGTATAACCAAACTTAACCGACAGGTGTGTTCCAAATGCTATAACCGACAATGAAAAAAAGGAATCTGATTGAATCTTCTTCAGCAACGGAAAGTATATACCATAGTCAGCGCGAGAACTTGTAAGAATTCCGATCCGCTTCATATCAACTGAGATGGTTAAATGCAAGCATGGTATCGGATGGAAGATCCTGACTAAGCTTCTTCCCCAGAACCATGGCAACGTTCATTGGACTGATGCCGTTTCCCGGTCTTTTCATGATAAGATCCGCTTCTCTTAAGATATGGCCTTGCGGAAGATCGTTCGTTAGATGAATACTCTTTCGCGCCACTTCCTTATTTTTTATCTCAGAAGGTGACGGTTCTTTTAGACCGGACCCGCTGATCGCCTTTTCAATATTCCGGATGGCTGTAACCATGGCCTTTAATTCTTCAGGCTCTAAGGAAGCCTTATGATCGGGGCCCTCCATTTCTCTGCTCAGCGTAAAATGTTTCTCAATGCAGGTCGCTCCCATGGCAACGGCGGCAATAGGTACCTCAATTCCTGTAGTATGATCAGAGTATCCGACTTTTACATCAAATGCCTGTGCGATCGTGTTCATTGCTTTGAGATTCACATCCGAAAAAGGCGTCGGATACTCTGTGTTGCAATGCAGTACCGTTATTTGATTTCTCTGCAGTCCATTTGCGAGCAGTACGGTCAGCGCCGATTCAATCTCGCCAAGCGTTGCCATTCCGGTTGAAAGAATGGTTGGTTTCTTTTTGCTGGCTATTTTTTTTAGATAGGGAAGGTTGGTTATTTCTCCTGAAGGTATTTTGAAAATACTGATACCAAGGGAATCGAGAAAATCCAATCCATCATCATCAAACGCGGTAGAGAAAAATTGGATACCCCTCTGGTTGGCATAATCTCTGAGTGTGAAATGATCTTCTTCAGAAAGTTCAAGCTTTCGCAGCATGTCGTATTGCGTGCTTTCAGCATCTGGCATATTCTTTTGCTGATAGGCAGCCTTTTTTGCATTCTTGCTAACGAGCTTCTCAGCCTTGAACGTTTGAAATTTTACGAAGTCTGCACCCGCATCGCAGGCAGCATCAATCAGGCCTCGGGCTGTTTCAAGAGAACCATTGTGGTTGACACCAGCTTCAGCAATTATGGTAACATGGCCATCCATTACTATTTCAATATTTATGACTTAAGCTTTACTTCGGCTTGTATTGCTACAGCCTTACACTGCTGGGAACATTCACCAGCCTGTCGGCTATCCATTCACTGTTTGGCAGAGGTCCATTGTTCCCACCTGAAAACATTCTGAGGCGATGCATTAACTCCCAAACGGGCCTCGTCATGACTCCATTGTCATTCGAGTACTTTAAAAACTCATCCCGCTGATTCCTGTTTTCGAATAGAATCCCATTTAGCCAGTAGTTCGATTTTGCCTCTTTTACTTCTTCGAGGATCGACAAGTTAAGCGATTTGAACTTCTTATGATACAGCTGAGCAAGATCTCTTTTGTTCGACATAAAGGAATTGAGTTGTTCCAACTGCGCGCAAGCCAATGCAGCGTTGATGTTCGGCATCCGGTAGTTGAATCCAATCTCATCATGCACGAATTCCCATGCATGGGGAACCTTTGCCTGAGTACTTAGATGTTTTGCCCGATGTGCGAACTTCTCGTCGTTAGTGACGATGGCCCCGCCTCCGCCGCAGGTTACGGTCTTGTTTCCGTTAAAGCTGAAGGTGCCGAGCTGGCCAAAGGTACCAGTGTGCTTTCCTTTATAACTACTTCCTAGAGATTCAGCCGCGTCTTCCACAAGGATGATATTCCATTGATCACATATCTGCGCGATCTCATCCACGCGGCAGGGCAAACCAAACGTATGCATGGGGACACATGCCTTTATTCGTTTCCCTGACTGCTTGTTGTAGCAGAATCCATCCTGACCTATCCTGGCATTTTTATCGAGAAACTGTCTCAAGGAATCGGGAGATAGCCCAATCGTATCTTTATCGACATCGACAAAGACAGGCGTAGCGGAGAGGTAACTGATCGCGTTGCACGTCGCAATGAACGTGAGGCTCTGTGAAAGGACTTCATCCTCCCGCTCAACGCCCGCAAGGATCAAGGCCAGGTGCAATGCATTGGTGCCATTAACGATCGCCACGGCGTGTGATGCACCGGTGATATCGCACATCATCTGCTCAAACTTATTCACATAAGGTCCAACGGATGAGACATACGTCGAATCAATTGCGTCCAGCAAATACTTCTGTTCATTGCCCGGAAAGACGGGTGCGTGTAGCGGAATGAATGCCTGTCCGGGAAACGCACCCTTGATCACCGATACAATATCCTCGAATACTTTCTGCATGCTAGATATTGTAAATGTCGGCCTTGTACCTGCTAAGATTCGCAGGATGCCTGAACCATGCGATCGTTTCTTTCAAACCCTGCGATAGCGTATACGCTGGTTTCCAATCGGTATATTCTTTTATTTTCTGATTCGAGCCATACAGTCGGAACACTTCCGACTTAGCCGGCCTCATGCGATTATTGTCAGTAATTATTTTTGCTGAAGGATTGATCTGATCAATCAGTTCCTGCGCAAGATCTCCAACGGATATCTCCGATTGCGTGGCAATGTTACAATCATGACCGATGAGCTTATCAGACTTTGCAATGGCAACAAATCCTTTCACCGTATCCTGTACGAAAAGCAGATCCCTCGTCGGAATAATATCGCCAAGCTGAATCTCAGGCATGCCATTCAGCAACTGCGATATGATGGTAGGGATCACAGCTCGTGCTGACTGGCGGGGACCATAAGTATTAAACGGTCTTACAATGGTTAATGGCAAATTGAAGCTCCGGTAAAATGACTCGGCTATACAATCTGCCCCGATCTTCGACGCAGAGTAAGGCGACTGCGGTTGGCGCGGATGATTTTCGTCAATGGGAATGTACGTTGCCGTTCCATAAACTTCGGAGGTCGAGGTAACAAGCACACGCTCAATGCCCAGCTCTTTCGCGCTTTGAACAATATTCAACGTTCCCTTTACATTCGTGTCAATGTACGAGTCGGGCGAATGATAGCTGAATGGAATGGCAATCAGTGCTGCCAGGTGGAACACTACCTCAGTTCCTTTCATTGCTTCTCTGACACCGTTAGGATCCCGGATGTCGCCCGCGAATATCTCCAGTTGCTTGAGTTTGTCGGCAGGGAGGCTATCGAGCCATCCCCAGCTGTTGAATGAATTGTAGTAGACAAATGCTTTGACCTTGCAACCTTCTTCGAGCAGGTGTTCAACCAGATGGCTTCCAATAAATCCATCTGCTCCTGTGACCAATACTATTTTGCCGGATAAATCCATCGTTGTTATGAATCGAATGGGTGTTTAGCAAGGCTCCTGGCAGCAAAAGGCTGTTAGCCTCCGGTATGCCTTAGGAGGTTTGATGTCCTTAATTGCTTTCAAATGCCTCACAGCAATAAAACCTGCAGCCCCGAAACAGGGCAAAATTCTGCATTTTTATGCCTTTTTATTAGATAAACCGCAAAAATATGTAAAAGCCGATGAACAAAGACTATAAAATCGCCATAACTGTCTTTGTGCGGATGATCAGGCTTCCATTGTTCCAACTGCCCTGACAGTTCTAAGACAGCGCCAACGGTATCGACACTTGTCCACTCTGATGTTCGACGACAACATCCTGGCCCATAGACGTTCGTAGATGCGCATCGATCGGGCAGGTACATGTTGCGCAACATCATGGATTCGCCGCTTCGGCCGATTGGACAGTATTGATACCGCCGAAGGTCCTAACAGCCAACCAGCGGGTGATCATGGTCAAATCTTTAACCAGAAATTGGTACTTTTACATCTTTTTCAATTCGTTAGAAACGAACCAATGAGCAACCAGGTGCCCAACTATTTCGCCCACCCCACCGCTGTCGTCGATCCAGGCTCCAATATTGGTGCGGGAACAAAGATCTGGCACTTCTCTCATATCATGCCAAACTGCACAATCGGGGAAAACTGTAACATCGGACAAAATGTTGTCATTTCTCCAGATGTGATACTGGGAAAAAATGTCAAAGTGCAGAACAACGTCTCCATCTATACCGGTGTCCAATGTGAAGATGATGTATTCCTGGGGCCATCGATGGTATTCACAAACATCACAAATCCACGCAGCGCGATAAATCGGAAAAATCAATACGCCAGGACGCTTGTAAAAACGGGAGCTTCGATTGGAGCAAACGCGACAATTGTCTGCGGCCATGATATTGGCAGGTTTGCTTTCATAGGTGCAGGAGCAGTGGTAACAAAGACTGTCCCTGACTATGCGTTGGTTATCGGTAACCCTGCAAGACAGGTCGGATGGATGAGTGAGTATGGACATAAGCTGATCTTCGACAGCAACGGAAAGGCTACTTGTCCTGAAGGCAACGATTCGTATCAATTGGACAACGGAAAGGTTGTAAAACTATAAGCATATAAAAATGAAAAATTTTGCTTTGATAGGCGCCGCAGGTTTTATCGCGCCACGGCATTTGAAGGCCATCAAGGAAACAGGCAATGTACTTGTTGCTGCTCTGGATAAGTTCGATCAGGTGGGAATAATGGATTCATTTTTTCCAAACGCGGATTTTTTCACGGAGTTTGAACGGTTTGATCGTCATATTGACAAACTGAAAAGAAAGGGAGAGAAACTTGACTTCGTAAGTGTATGTACGCCCAATTACCTTCATGATTCGCATATAAGATTTGCATTGAAGCAGGGGGCAGATGTTATATGCGAAAAACCACTGGTGTTAAATCCCTGGAATATCGATTCGTTGCAGGAGTTGGAGAAAGAATCGGGAAAAAATGTTTCCAACATTCTACAACTGAGACTTCACCCAACCATTATCGAACTGAGGAACAAAGTGAAGGCCAGTAAGCAAGACAAGAAATATGATGTTGAATTGACATACATTACTTCGCGCGGTCATTGGTATTACACGAGTTGGAAAGGTGATGCGGCAAAATCGGGTGGTATTGCCACCAATATTGGCATCCATTTTTACGACATGTTGACCTGGATTTTTGGAGATGTACAGCAGAACATTGTACACGTCCTTTCGCATGATCGCGCTGCCGGATTCCTCGAGCTTGAAAGAGCCAGAGTCAAATGGTTCCTGAGCATCAACGAGAATGCGTTACCAGAGGCAGTACGCGCTTCGGGAAAACGCACCTTCAGGTCGATTACAGTTGATGGAAATGAGGTCGAATTCAGTGAGGGATTTACCGATCTGCATACAAGAAGTTACGAGGAGGTACTAAAGGGAAATGGTTTTTCTATTGAGACTACAAGGACTTCAATTGAAATTGTACATGATATCAGACACCAACAACCGGTCGGACTCAAAGGTGATTACCACCATTTTGCGAAAAAGCCATCGACGTCACATCCATTCTCTGCGCCAGACATTTAATTATGCTTGAAAACTTAAAAAAGGGTTTGAGAGGAATCCCAATCTGCTGTGATGTCCCTGTCAGTACACACGACGCGTTAATGCAATAGACAAGAGCAAATGGTACAAATTATAAATTATGGCTTGGGCAATTTAGGATCTGTGCAGAACATGCTCAAACGTATAAACGTGAACAGCACGATCGTAAAGAACCCGAAAGACCTCAGAGCAGAAAAAATAATTCTGCCTGGTGTCGGTTCGTTTGATACGGGGATGAGCAATTTGCTCAATGACGGCTGGGTAGAGGTTTTGAACGAAAACGTCTTAAAACACAAAGTTCCTACACTTGGAATTTGCCTGGGCATGCAACTGATGACAAACCGAAGTGACGAAGGTCAACTTGGCGGACTAGGCTGGATCGAAGGAGAAGTTCTCAAGTTTCCTGTAAATACCCTGAAGACGCCGCACATGGGATGGAATATCGTCAGACCAGCCGGTCTGGATGCCTCTATATTGACGAGCGATAAGCCTGAATTAAGGTTCTATTTCGTGCATTCCTATTTTGTAAAGGTAGATAACTCCTCTGACCGTTTAGGCACAACCAACTATGGCAGTGAGTTCACGTCGGCATTCCGTCGCGACAATGTTTACGGCGTTCAATTTCACCCTGAAAAAAGCCATAAATTTGGCATGATGGTGTTTAAAAATTTTGCTTCGCTATAGATGCTAAAGACGAGAATAATACCGTGTCTGCTTCTGCATGAAGGGGGTTTAGTCAAAACCGAAAAATTCAAAGATCCAAAGTATGTTGGCGACCCGATAAATGCGGTAAGAATATATAATGAAAAGGAGGTCGACGAGCTCATTTTCCTGGATATAGACGCGTCGAGGAAAGGTGAAGAACCTAATCTAAGTACCATTGAAGACCTGGCAACCGAGTGTTTTATGCCATTTGCCTATGGGGGCGGTATCACTACACTTCAACAAATCCAGCGTATCCTCAAAATCGGTGTTGAAAAAGTAATACTCAATCATTCAGCGTTGAAGAACCCCGACTTTGTGAAGGAAGCCGCGAAACATTTCGGAAACTCCACGATCATCGTGGCGGTTGATATAAAAAAGGATCTATGGGGGAATTACAAAGTATACGATCACGTCAAAAAGAAGACGGTGGCCCAAAGTCCGACTGAATACGCATTAAAGATGTGTGAGGCCGGTGCCGGTGAGTTGTTCATCAACAACGTAGACCGGGATGGTACCTATTCGGGTTTTGATTGGCATATTCTCGAGAGTATAAACAAGATCGTGTCGGTACCGGTAATTGCTTGCGGCGGAGCATCGGGGGTCAAGGACCTTAAGGAAGTAGTTGCCAAAGCCAACGTATCTGGCGTCGCTGCAGGAAGCATTTTCGTTTATCAGGGTCCGCACAGAGCGGTTCTTATCTCTTATCCTTCTCAGGACGAACTTCAACAATTATTTTCCTAAATTAAAGATCCAGGCTATGACTAAGAAATTTGTGCAGTGCGTTCGTTGTGTTATGGATACCACGGATCCGGACATAAAGTTTGATTCGGAAGGCGTATGCAGATACTGCAGGGAGGCGGAGAAAGAACTTCCAAAGTTTCGCTTTACCCCCGAACAGGAGAAAGAAGCCCTGAATCGTTTTTCAACAGAAATTAAGAATTCGGCCAAGGGTCATTATCATGCGATCATTGGACTGAGTGGTGGAGTTGATAGTTCTTATGTTACACATCTTGCGAAATCGATGGGTCTCAATCCACTGATCGTTCACTTCGACAATGGATGGAATTCAGAAAAATCGGTTTCGAACATAAAAAAAATAGTAGACAAGTGCGGATTTGACCTGGAGACGTACGTAATCAACTGGCCGGAGTTCAGAGACCTGCAGCGCTCATTCTTCAAAGCGGGAGTTGTTGACATCGAAATTTTAAGTGACCATGCGATCATGGCCACTATGTTCAAGTTGAGAAGGAAGCATAAGATCAAATACGTTCTATCGGGTAGCAACTACGTTACAGAACACGGAATGCCTCTTGCCTGGCTTTGGCGCAAGCAGGATCTCACAAACATAAAAGCTATACAAAAACAGTTCGGGACGAAACCCCTTAAAGAGTTTCCTACATTGAGCTCTATTGAGTTTCAATTCATCAAAATGTTCGGCTGGGGCGGAATCTATATTGAAATCCTGAATCACATCAACTACTCCAAGAAAAAAGCCCTTGACGTTCTTGTTAAGGAGTATGGATGGGAGTATTACGGAGGTAAGCATTACGAATCAACGTTCACAAAGTTCTACCAGGCTTACGTACTTCCGCAGAAATTCACATACGACAAGAGAAAGGTCCATTTGTCTGCTTTGATTAGAAATGGAGAGCTCAAGCGAGATGAAGCCCTGAAGGAATTGGATAAACCTGCCTATGATCCTGAGGAATTGAAAATCGACAAAACTTACGTCCTCAAAAAACTTGGATTTAATGAGACTGAATTTGACAAAATGATGATGGAAAAACCCAAAGAGCACCTTGACTACCCAAGTGATGAATGGGTATTTAAGATCTGGCGGAAATTCAAACCTCACCTGGTCAAACAAAGTTCATGAACCCTGAGCGAAGAAAAAGGATTCTTTTCCTCTCTGGGGTAGACTTTAAAGAGAAGTCAATTCAAGTGATCCGTAAAACACCCGAGGCTTATGTAAAAGCTGGATGGGAGGTTCATTATATTGTTGGCCGCGATAATTCGGTCAATGGAGATTATTTCTATGAATCCATCATCAACCCCGATGGTGTAAATGTCCACCGATTCATCATACCACTTACAAGACTTCACGGACTGCTGAACAACGTTTTTTGGAAAGCATTCTGGTTTCGGGTCAGAAACATCTTGCTAGTATGGGATCTTGCTTTAAAGGCGATCAAGCTAATTCGCAAGAAAGACTTTGACGTCATTTACGGATATGAGATTCCGGGAGTACTGGCTGTGCGGTTCATGCGTTTCCTGGGTGTTAGAACGTCAGCTAAAGTGGTCACTCGTTTTCAGGGAGTTCTTTATGTAAAAGAATGGTTAAGAAAAAATCAGAAATTCAGATTCTATTCTAACTGGGATGCGATGCTGGCCCTGAAAGCGAAGGCTGATTTATGCATTATGACAAATGACGGATCTCAAGGTCTGAAAGTGCTAAAGCAGGTCAACTCACCTAATAAGAACATCCTCTTTTGCTCAAATGGAGTTGATATAGTAAAGTTGAATCCGCAAATTACCGAAGAGATACGCAAAGAACTGTATGCCGACCGCAGCAAAAAATACCTTCTGTCAATTTCAAGACTCGACGATCATAAAAGAATTGACCGCAGCCTCAGAGTGATACACAAAATGGTTAGTAAGTTTGATTTCAAGGACTTCAGGTTTATTGTTATAGGCGGAGGTTCCGAATACCAGAATCTTATAAGGTTGACGGAGGCGCTTGCCATTAAGCCTTACGTGGAATTTCTTGGACCTATTAAACATAATGTTGTTCCATATCACCTGGCATTATCGGACCTTTTCCTTTCAATGTATACGAGCACGAATGTTGGCAATCCCCTTCTTGAAGCGATAAGGCACAATAAAATTATTATTACGTTGAATAATGGTGATACCGGAGATTGGATTAAACACAGAGTGAGCGGATTGATTTACGACGTAGACGATGACAAGGATTTGAGTACAGAGGACTATGAAAAGATCGCCAGTGATGTCGTGGAGGTCTTTACTAGTATTGATTTGTTTAATTCACTCGAGCGTGGTGTAGGCGAGGTTGAAAAAGCGAGGCTGTGGACATGGGAGGAGCGTTTTGACGCCGAATTGGATCGAGTTGAACAACTGTTAAATTGACTAAATTGGTTTCGAAAAAGCGATGAGCTGAATGCTAATTCTGGCCCTAATCATATCATGTATTCTGGCGATTGTATCAATCGGCAGGTATAAACGGGTTTTTAATCCGTTTATTATCGAAGTCTACTTTACGGTGCTTTTTATGATTGTGCCCCAACTCTTCATCATTACAGAGAAGTCCGAGATCAACCATTTCTATTCCGACTTAGTCATCATTATATATGTGTCGTCCATCTTCATCGGCACGATGATCAACTTTCGCGATTTTCGGTTGAAGGAAATAGAGAATGTCAAGGTGATCAACAACGTGAACATTGTGTTGTATATTTTGCTGGTGCTGCCTCTGGTTCCGTTTCTTTTAGCTGCTGGATTTTCCGTACATGGATTCAGGCAGTTTTATGAAACTGTGGTCTTCACAAAATTTGCGTCATTCTATGAGCTGTCAAAGCTGGTACTTTATTTCATTATCTTTTTTAAACTCATTAAGAGACAGAAATTCACTCTTGGATTTTTTATTCTTTTCCCTCTAGTAATTATATATGGAAGTAGATTTATAATTCTTGACGCGATAGTTTATTTGTGCGTCTTCCTCGAGCAATTCAAAAACCTCGGGGTCAAGCGTATTATTCTCACGTGCTTTATTGGTGCATCTTTTATTGGAGTGTATACTGCATTTCAATTCACAACAGACAACATGCGCGATATACTGGCTTCGTACTTTGATATCTATAGAAATCAGTCGTTAGTTATAAACAGACTAATGAATGGCGAAATGGATTATTATTATGGCGAGCTATACTTTTCTTCTTATCTGAAATTTATACCTAGAATACTGTGGGAAGGTAAGCCCAAACAATTTGGATTTGCGATACTCAACTATGCCATCCTGCCGGAGCAGGCGGCGGCAGGATATATGCCATCATTCGGACTTGGTACCCTGTTCGCAGATTTTGGATTTATAAGCGTTGTATTCACTGGTGTAATGATTGGTTTTATCAGAAATTTCTTTTACCGTTTGCTTCAGGCTTCAAAAAACAATATTTCATTCTTCCTCTATATTTTCCCGCTCGCGTTTGTTCCCAACATTTTTTTGATTTTTTTTCTGGGTCTGGATTATCTGTTAAGAAAATCAAAAAAGTCTATCGTTTCCATTGAACCAGGGACGGACAATTTGATTGAATCCAAGTGAAAAGAAAAAAACTCGCTATTAATTTTATCAATTTCTCAGACCATCAGATTGCGGGCGCGGCAATCTTCGCAAGGAACTTAATCAGAGGTTGGCTAGGTACGGATACTTCGCCCTACGACATTTACATCTTTCACGCTGCAAACATCGATATCAAGGAATTGTTTGCTCTTCCAACTCTTTCAAATATTCGCTACGTCAGTGTTTCAGTAGAGTCGTTTTGGGCGAGAATACTTTATGAGCAAGTAGTCTATCCCTTCAAACTAATGGGATTCGACATTTATTTTGCACCCACTCCGGTGATGCCGTTGATTAGTGCTTATATCAACCGTGGATTGAAACACATTATCACGATCCATGATATGATCCCTTTTTTTGTTAAATACAAATATGGAAAGGGAAGATCATATTACGTGAAGTTTATTAGTGTCTATGGTGCAAAACTTGCCAGTGAAGTCATTACAGTATCCGAGAACTCAAAGAAGGATATCAAGGACCTTGCGGGAACTGATTCAAAGAAAATCACAGTCATCTACAATTTCATGCCTGAACTCACAAAGCCGGGCGATATATCGTATGAGCCATTCTTCATCTCGATTTCAACAATAGAGCCAGGGAAAAACATTGAAAACACTCTAAAGGGGTTCAAGCTGTTTTTAGAACGCACGAATAAACCCGGATTCAAATTCTTTTGGCTTGGCAAAATTGGATGGGGTTATTCAGCTTCAATTCTAAACAACATGATCAGTAGCCTTGGATTGGAGAAATCTTTCTTGTTGCTGGGGTATGTTAGTGATGAACAAAAGACGGAACTACTAAGGAAGTGTTGCGCTATGGTCTATCTTAGTCATTACGAGGGGTTCGGTCTTCCGGTCCTTGAGGCGTTGTATTACAACAAACCAGCTGTTGTGTCCAATACATCATCTCTTCCTGAAGTCATCGGCCGGGCCGGTATATTATGCGACAAGGAAAATGTAAAGGATATTGCAGATGCATTGGTCAAGGTAACGGAGCAGCTTGATATATATCTTGGCGAAATTCCAGGACAACTGAAGAAATTCAGTGAGGTCGCTCAGGTTAAAAAATTTATTAATATCCTGGAAAAGGATCAATAAAGTTATAGTCACGTGTTCGATAAGCTGGCAGGTGTGTTTAGATCTTTGGAAGCCATACGCTTTGGCCTCCTTATTTTGCTCGTGGTGATCTTTCCATTCAATTTCACAACGAATTTTATTGTGCTTCCATTGCTGAGCCTGTTTTTAGTAATTGTGGCGAACAGGACTCATTTTTCATTAAAAATATTTTCCATTTCAACCAAGGGTCTATGGCTATGCGCAATATTTCTGATTCATTTGCTTTGGTTTGCACCCTACATATTTAAGACGGGGTCTTTTCGCTATTTAGAGAAGATGTTGCCCTTTTTACTTTTCCCACTAATGATATCTTCGACGCGGCTTGAAAAAGGGAGGATTGGCGTTCTTGCCAAGTTTTTTATTTGGGCTGTATTGGCGTCTTATATTCTTTCCTTGTTTGCGGCTATATATCATTATTTCTATTCTGTTCCACGATGGGGCAGACCGACCGACTTCTTTTTCCATGAGCAATTTACCGAGGGCCTGATAGGCATTCATCCGACATACTATAGTTTAATGGGATGCCTTGCGACGTTGTTCGCTTTCCATTACTTCAACAGGTGGATAAAGTATTTAATTATCATTGTTCTATCGATCTTTATCCTGTTAATCGACGCGAAAATTACCGTAATAGTGCAACTCTTGTTGATTTCGTGGCTATTCCTTAAAGATTTGTATGTCGGAATAACATGGCGCAAAGTCGGAATTGCAGCGGTTGTTTTGGTCCTGATCGGATTAGCAATAAATATGACAAGCTCAATCTATGATTATCCTCATCGTCGACTGGCTGTGAATCTGAATGCACAGTGGGATAGAAGCTATGCACCTGACATCAACGATGGAGACGGAGGTTTTGTCGTCCGCATGGCAATCTGGAGAAGTGCATTCGAGGTAATCAAGAATCGCTACATTGTAGGAGTCGGCTTAGGGAACGAAGAAGAATACCTTGTCAATGAGTACCGTAAAACCAATGTTTCTTTCCTGATCGATAATAGTTTTAACGCGCATAATCAACTTCTGAGTTATTTTATATCGACAGGGCTATTTGGCGTCGTCCTGTTGGGGGTGTGGTGGATACCGAGCTTACGCGATGCGATCCGTGGACGTAGTCTGTTGTATTTTGAATTCTTCGCGATCATATTGCTTGTCGGTCTTACAGAATCTCTTTTTACGCGAGTGATGGGGGTCGCTATTTTTGCCTTCTTTAATACGTTATTGGTCCTCAAGGTTGTGAACTATGACAAATAGTACGTTTTCGGTTTTGTTATCGGTCTACCAAAAAGAAAGGCCGGATTTTCTCAGGCATAGCTTAGAAAGCCTGCTTACGCAAACACGCATGCCTAAGGAGATCATTATCGTAAAGGATGGAAGGGTCGGCGAAGAGTTGAACAATGTGATAGAGTCATTTAGAGCCAAACAGGAGGGCTTGCTTAAAGTAGTTGGTTACGATGATAATCGTGGCCTTGGTCTGGCTCTTAATTTTGGGATGCAACACATCTCTACCCCATACGTTGCGCGAATGGACACAGACGATGTCGCTGTCCCTACACGTTTTGAGGAACAAATGTCATTCCTTGACACTCATCCTGATATTGATATTCTCGGATCGTCTATTGCCGAGTTCATTGATGATCCGCAGCATCCATTAAGGGCTCGCCATGTACCGGAACAGCACGAGATGATTCGCGAGAGGGCGCGGCTTTCAAATCCCATGAATCATATGACCGTGGTCTTTAAAAGGAAGAAAGTCGTCGAGGCCGGGGGATATCAGCACGCTCCTTATTTTGAGGATTACGATCTGTGGGTTCGTATGCTTATGGGAGGCATGAAATTCCATAATCTAAAACGTTTGCTTGTGCTAGCACGTGTTGGAAATGACATGATTGGGAAAAGACACGGGTTTCAATACACTAAATTTGAAGCGGCCCACTTCAGGAAAATGTATGGATATGGATTTATCAATAGCTTCGGATTAATCAAGGCTTTAATGTTGCGTGTGCCATTGAGACTGCTGCCGAAGAAGCTGCTCTTGTCTATCTACAGCGTTATTCTTAGAAAAGGAAACGAGGGGACCACCAATTGAACTCCATCCATTTTAAACGGATAATTTCCAAACGCCAAATATTTAGATGAGTGATTATGTGATTTCAGGCGATGTTTCTAAATTTCATGCAAAAACAGAGTTGTTATTGCCACTACTCGTTAAAGACCGGCACAAATATTTTTCGACTAACTTGCACACCGCTATCACAGAAAAGTTATTCCGTTTCCCGAATGGCGGAATCATATTTGGATCTTTACTTAAGGCTTTGTCATGTTGATTGAATTCTCAGTGTTAATTCCGGTGTACATTAAGGAAAATCCTGCTAATTTAAAGACTGCCATGGAAAGCATATTGGATAACCAAACCGTGTTGCCTCAAGAAGTGTTGGTTGTCGAGGATGGACCAATTACGGACGAGTTGGAACAGGTCCTTTCGGATATATCTTCCAAGCACCCAAAAGTTATACGTAGAATAAAGTTGCCAATTAATCAGGGCATGGGAGCTGCCATGAATGTAGGATTGAATAATTTGTCCTATAAGTGGGTCGCCAGGATGGACTCGGATGACATTGCTGTTGCTAATCGTTTTGAAACTCAACTTGAATTCTTGAAAGCTCATCCCGAGATTGATGTCTTGGGGTCCGCGATTGAGGAGTTTGATCGCTCGCCCGGAGATCTTAAACATTTTAGGACGTTGCCAGAGAAACACGACGAAATTATCAGGCTAATGAAATACAGGAACCCTGTCAATCATATGACTGTCTTCTTTCGCAAGGACATCGCCGTGCAGGCCGGGGGATATTGGTCAAACAGGTATTTTGAAGATTATAATTTGTGGTATGAAATGAAGAAAGTTGGGGCCAGGTTTCACAATATGAGCCGGAATCTCGTGCATGTACGCGTTGGCAATGATATGGTTGGCAGGCGAAGTGGCTATGCTTATTTTACTTTTGAACGAATACTCCTGAAGAAGTTTTTGGCAGATCGCTTCATCTCGCCATTGGAATACGCCTGGTTGGCTGGTGTCAAATTGACTCTCAGGGTTATGCCGACAAATTTTTTGCGAATCGTTTACAAATTTTTTCTTAGGGATTAGAATTACACGGAAGATGAACGCATTTTGCAGGATATCATAGTCGGGTTTTTTCGTGGTGCGGTGAAATTGACGTCAGGCATGTTTTCATGATTTTCAAAAGAAATAATGGCTATATTAATAACAGGCGCCTCCGGCTTCATTGGGAGTCATTTTCATAATGCTCTTCCGCAGAAAGATTTGGTCAACCTTGACTTAGTAGATCCTTCGTTTGCGTGTGAGTCAACGTTTATAAAGGGGGATATCCGAATTGCCGACGACATAAGAAGAACGATTCAAGGCCGGGATATCAAAACAATTATCTCGCTAGCGGCCAAGCATCACGATTTTGGAATTGGCCATGACGAATACTTTGATACGAATGAAGACGGCACCAGAATGCTGTGCATAGTGGCCTCTGAATTTGGTATAGACGAACTCATCTTTTATTCTTCCGTAGCAGTCTATGGATTGCGAGATGAAATCTCCACGGAAAACGTGGAGCCACAACCCGATTCACCATATGGCGCGTCAAAACTGGCGGGCGAAAAGGTCCTCATCGAATGGGCGAAAGAGAAACCCGGCAGAAAGGCGCTGATCATCAGGCCGACGTTGGTATTTGGAAAGAACAATATGGCCAATATGCGCAACCTGATCAAACAGATCGACTCAGGATTGTATTTTCATTTAGGCAAAGCGGACAATATTAAGTCGATCGCATATGTCGAAAACCTCGTTCAGGCAACCTTATTTCTTAAAGAAAGGATGAAACCTGGAATCTCAATCTATAACTATGCGGATGAGCCGCAGCTTACAACGCGGGATATAAGCAACGTTATTGCTGAATCTCTGAATAAAAAGATAAGGCTTTCCGTCCCAAAGACACTTGGGGTAATGATGGGGCTCCCGTTCGATATTATTATCAAACTTACTGGCAAGAACCTCCCTATTTCATCGGCGAGAATAAAAAAACTTGGCACGCCAACTCATCATTCTGCAAAAAAGGTTTTTTCGGAAGGATTCAAACCCCGATACTCGACAATTGAAGGATTAAAGAAAATGGTGGATTGGTATAAAGGTGAGAAAAAATAAATTCCAGGACCTCCAAATCTACCCTTTTCACTATTTTTACCCACTTTTGGGTTGATCTATGGCCAAGGAATTAGCCGCTGCAATAACATCATTTGTCATCGCCTTCCTCATCGTTCCGGTGATTATCAAATACTCGTTGGCTAAAAACCTCGTCGACATTCCCGGTAGAAGAAAGATTCATAAAAAAGTAACCCCTTCAATGGGTGGTATCGCCATCTTCATTGGGTTCTTTATCTCTTCATTGATATGGCTCGACATTCAACAATTAGGATACACAAAGTTTATTCTCGTGGCGTTGTTTGTTATCTTTTTTATCGGCGTCCGCGACGACCTCGTGCCATTAAAGGCTATGGTCAAACTGGTCGGACAGATCATGGCGGCGTCCCTGCTGATTTTTCTATTCGACCTTAGGATCAAAACCTTCTATGGATTGTTTGGCGTTTACGAGCTACCTGGTATTGTAAGTTATATCATTACTTATTTTACGATCATCGTCATAACGAACTCTTTCAATCTGATCGACGGCCTCGATGGCCTAGCCGGAACAATAGCAATTGTGGCACTACTGGCGTTCGGAATATGGTTCTATCTCGTCGATGATCAGATCTTTTCTATAATTGCCTTTGCCATGCTCGGAGGAATCTTTGCGTTCCTCATATTTAATTGGGAGCCTTCCGAGGTTTTTATGGGAGACACCGGGGCTCTTGTTATCGGCATGATGCTAGGCATTATGGCGATTCATTTTATAAATGTGAACTACAGCCTGCCGGCAATGACACCATACAAGTTCAACGGCTCGGTTGGAACAGCAGCGTGTATAATTATCATTCCATTAGTCGATACCCTCCGAATTGTTATACTGCGTATTTCAAAAGGTCAATCGCCGTTTGCGCCGGATAAGAGCCATGTTCACCATGCCATCATGCGGCTGGGAATGACCCATAGTCAGACAACTTTAACTCTCGGAGGTGTTCAAATACTTTATATCGTGCTTGCAATCACCTTCCAGGAATTCAGCGACGTCTATGTCCTCTCTGGACTGTTGGTGCTTTCTTTTCTCTTAAGCGTAACGCTGGACAGGCTAATTATAAGCCGGCTGTCGGATTGATAGAGTGCTTTTTCGTGCTAGCTCAATCCGGCTCAAAACATTAATTTTGGGGCTTGTTACATAAATTAAATGGAAGAACGGATCAAATCTTTGCTAAATGAGGTGAATGAGTTTGCTGAAAACGGCAAACAGGCGCTGGAGAACTTTCGGATGAAATTTATCAGCCGCAAAGGTGTGGTCAGTGAGTTGTTTGAGGAGTTGAAGCGCGTGCCTTCTGAACAGAAAAAAACCGTTGGGAAAGTCCTTAACCAGCTAAAACAGGCCGCTGAGACAAAATTGGCAGAACTGACGGAAAAGCTGGAAGCGGCCCCGCAAACGGACGCCGAAATTGACCTTACACTTCCGCCAGTTTCCAATCAGATCGGTAATCTGCATCCGCTCACGCTCACCCGTTACCGGATCATAGAGATATTTGAGCGGCTCGGATTTAATGTTGCTGATGGTCCTGAGATCGAAGACGACTGGCATAATTTTTCAGCGCTAAATTTCCCTGAGAATCATCCGGCCCGTGAGATGCAGGATACCTTCTTCATCGAAAAGAAGGACAGTTCAAAAGGAGGTCAGGATATTTTGTTGAGGACACATACCTCAAATGTCCAGATACGGATGATGCGAGATCAAAAACCTCCCATCAGGGCGATCATGCCGGGACGTGTCTATCGAAATGAGGCAATTTCTGCGCGAGCGCATTGCTTTTTCCATCAGGTGGAAGGGCTGTATGTAGACCGCAATGTCGGTTTTGCGGACCTAAAGCAGACGCTTTATCATTTTGCAAAAGAGATGTACGGCAAGGACACGAAAATCAGGTTCAGACCGTCATTCTTTCCATTTACGGAACCCAGCGCGGAGATCGATATTTCTTGCCTTATCTGTAAAGGTGCAGGCTGTAACGTGTGTAAACACTCCGGGTGGGTTGAAATAGCGGGATCTGGAATGGTGCACTCCAATGTCTTGAAAAATTGTGGCATCGATCCAGAGGAGTTTACAGGATTTGCATTCGGGATGGGCATAGAACGAGTGACCATGCTTCGATACCAGATCAATGATCTTCGATTGTTTTCAGAGAATGATGTTCGCTTCCTGCGTCAATTTCAAGCCGTGATCTAAGATGGCTCCAAAATCCATTAAGAATATCGCGATCGTTGGAGCAGGTGTCATGGGGCAGGGCATCGCGCAGGTATGCGCTGTAGCGGGATATCCCGTGATGCTGTACGACATTCAGCCCGATCTCACGAAGACTGCAATTGCGGCTATTCGTAAAAACCTTGAGGCTGCTGTAGGCAAAGGAAAGATCACATCAACAGCCAAAGATGAGGCGCTGGCACGTATCCAGGCCGTTGGGGATTTCAGGCAGCTGCAAGTTGATCTCGCTATCGAAGCGGTTATAGAAAAGAGAGAAGTAAAGCAGAAGATCCTTCTAGAGCTTGAGAAAATAAATGCACTCGATTGTTTATTAGTGAGCAACACGTCCTCATTTCCGATAACGCAGCTTGGTTCGATACTGAAGCACAAAGAAAGATGTGCAGGTCTCCACTTTTTCAATCCCGCACCCGTTATGAAGTTGGTAGAGATCGTCAAAGGCGGCGCAACCAGCGATTTGACAATTAAAAAGTTGAGCGCCTTTGTGGATAGTATCTCGAAAACATACGTAATGGCGGCGGATTCCCCCGGTTTTATAGTTAACAGGGTAGCGAGATTCTTTTATACGGAATCGCTGAAGATAGTTGAAGATGGGGTGACAGATTTTCAAACCGTAGATGCACTTCTGAAGTCAACAGGTTTTAAGATGGGACCCTTCCAGCTAATGGATTTGATCGGCGTTGATACGAATTTTTCTGTCACTACATCGATGTATGATGCTTTCTACCAGGATCCCAAGTTCAGACCCAGCCGGCTACAACAACAGAAAGTTGATGCCGGCCATCTCGGCAGAAAAAGTGGCAAAGGTTTTTATGATTATCCTGCACAATAAAATAAGATCTCGTTTTGGTTTCATCACGCTGTGCGTCATTGCGATAACAGCCTGTTCTCCCAATGACTATGATGATCCCATCCCATACGCGCCATTCCCGGAAATTGTCTTAAATCTTAACTTACCTCAATACTTCGCATTAAAAACAACCGGTACAACGTTGGCGGTAAGCGGTGGAGTGAGGGGTATAATCATTTATTGCAAGCAAACAGGCGGATACGCCGCCTATGAACGCAATTGTTCATATCATCCGAATGACGCATGTGCAACGGTGAACGTAGATGCCTCAACTCTTTTCCTCGTCGATCCGTGTTGTGGCTCAACATTTGATTTAGCAACAGGCATGCCTAATGGAGGATTGGCCATCCGACCTCTCGCCCAATACAAAACCACTTTTGACGGAGTGATACTCACTATCACCGACGAACGGATCGAATAACCCTTAAGCAGAATTTCGCGCAGCGTTGATGATACCAAACATACAGCGCAGTACAAGCTTCTGATAGATTCTTTCGTACTGTTTTTCATTTTCATCAAGAGCTCGCAATTGCTGCAGCGCGAATTGCTGGATCGTGATCAGTGGAAGGACTATCTTCTCCCGTAACTTTACGGAATCGCGATTAAGAGGATTGTTCTCCATGAGTTCTGAAAGACCTGATACTTCAAGGATCATCTGAATTGATAACTTGTGTTCAGCAAACATTTTCTTCCACAATTCGGAAAACTCTTTGTCCTTCGCGAGATATGCCGTCGCTGGATAGTATGTTTTGGTCAACGACATCATACTGTTACTGAGCAACGTTCTGAAAAACAATGACTGCTTGAATAACGCCTTTAACTCACGGAATTTACCTTGTTTCTTCAATTCTCGGACTGCCGAACCCACACCATAAAATCCGGGAATGTTCTGTTTCATCTGGGCCCAGGATCCAACGAAAGGAATTGCACGGAGGTCCTCAAATTTTAAGCTTCCCTGACTCCGCTTCACAGGACGTGAGCCAATGTTTGTGTCTCCGAAATAAGACAATGGAGTAATTTTTTCCAGGTAAGGAACAAACTTTGGATGTTGCTTTAGGTCGAGGTATGCTTTGTGTCCTTCGTCTGCGAGTGCATTAAGCAGGTTTATCTCACCACTAATCAGTTTATTCTTCCTTTTAAACACTGAGTTTTCGATTCCCGCAGACAACAGTTGCTCAAGGTTGAACAAACATGACACAGGCTTTCCAAAATTTGAGCTGATGGTCTGCCCCTGGATGGTGATCTGAACCTCCTTATCCTCTATCGTGTCCCCCAACGACGCATAAAAATCGTGGGTATTGCCGCCTCCTCGCGCTGGCGGGCCTCCACGTCCATCAAAGAAGACTGCTGTGAAACCATACTCTCGGGTGATCCGAGTGAGATTTTCTTTCGCCTGGAAAATAGACCAGTTTGCCCTCAGGTATCCGCCGTCTTTTGTGCCATCGGAAAATCCAAGCATGATTGTCTGCTTGTTCTTTCTTCTGCCGAGATGTGCACGGTAAGCGGGTATGCTGTACAAAGCAGTCATTACAGTGGAGGCATTCGCAAGATCTTCAATGGTTTCGAAGAGAGGTACGATATCAAGATTCAAGGCTTCATTCTTACCCAGCACAAGGTAAGCAAGCTGATATACCCTGACCACGTCAAGAGCTGACTGGCAATTACTGATCACGTAGCGGTGACATCCTTCCGGTCCGTTCTCTTCCTGGATCTGACCAATCACGTTTATGCTTTCGATCAACTCAGTGACAAATTCATCATCAAACTTCATAGACGAAGGTTTGAAGTTCAGGCCAAGCAGCACATCTATTTTTTCTTGTTCTGAAAGCTTGTCGAAGTTTTTAAGGCTTTTGTTTTTTGATTTAAGTTTTTCCAGGAGTGCATCCCACACATACGCATGTTTCCGGCTATCCTGCCGTATGTCCATGCTGGCAAAATAGAATCCGAATATGCGCACCTTTAAAATAAAGCCGTCAAGAAGGTTTAGGAATAACCCTTTATGATCCCTGATAAGGACTTCCCGTGCTTCAAACAAATCGTTCAGGAGCTCGTCCGGATGAGAATAGATCTCACCATGACCTCCGCCATAGGCCATTGGGTATACTTTGCGTTCACCCCTCGCGATAATATGATCGACTCCTTTGAACGTAAGTCGTCTTTTGAGAATACGCAGGTCGCGATGGTAACATCTCAATAACGTTTGCTGCAAATGATGGGCTACACGCAACGTAATTGAATGTGTTACAAATGGGTTACCGTCGCGGTCGCCACCGGGCCAAAAACCTATTTTGATGAGGTCATAGTTGACCCACTCCTCCAGCTTCATATCCAGACCCGTCATAAGCTTGTTTATGATGTCAGGGATAACAGGATAAAACACGTTTTCCAGAAACCACGATAAGCTTACTGCTTCGTCGAATGGTGTTGGTTTTTCCTTATTGATGATTGGCGTCTTTCCAAGCTGCCTCAAAAGAAGGTTAATGTGCTCAAGCCTGTTCTCACGGATCGCCTGTTCGAGGTCATTCAGAATTGCCAGTACATTACCGGGGTAAAATTGCGTGGGGTGAGCTGTCAATACGATTCTAATACTAAAGTCTTCCAGCTTTCTTTTGAGTGCTTCGACCGCTCCCTCGGCACGGACGCGAAGAAGTAATTCTGCTACCGTGCCCTTCCCTTTCAAATCGTTTATTTCTGCAAAGGCTGCGTCTTCTATAGAATCGAACAACACGACCTGCCTCTCGACATATTGTATGAATCCAAAAAGCAAATCGAACTGCTCCTCACGTGTCGCTTGCGGGGTGTATTCTTTGAAAAACTTTTTAATTATTGTCTTTGGGTCCTTTCCCTTTTCATACTCGCTCTCGCACGATTGCTGCAAAAGCGGAAGCAACGTCCCCGTTCGATAGATACCGGTATATGGAAGGTTGAGGAAAAGACTGTTGTACATGTGATAACGTGTAGAAACAGTCTCATTGAACTGACTGGCCATGGGTTGTAGTTGGGTGCTAACAAAGTTATCAAATACTACCCAAGCGATTCAACGGTACGGATGATTTGCAGACTTTATTTTCGAAAACGTTTACGGTTTCTAAAAGCGAAAGCCGGTTTTGATACACCAGCTTTCGCCTGAGGTTATTATTCTACCACTTCACCTTTGACAGTGAGCACCACAGCACCACTGCCGGTATTTGCGTTCACGGTAATGGTTTTGGTGAACATACCTACTCTGGCAGCATCATACGTTGCCGTCACATAGCCTGACGACCCCGGACTGATTGGATCCTTGCTGTACTTGGCAACAGTGCAACCACATGAGGCTTGAACTGACGTTATAACCAGTGGGGAGTCGCCGCCGTTGATAAAGGAGAATTCATGGGTGACCGGCGCTTTAACTTTGATCTTACCAAAGTCGAACGAAGTTTCGGCCCAGGTAAATGAGCCGAGGTCATTGGTGAATTCCGACGATGGTTTTGCATTTGAGGCAAGGGGTTGTTGTGCTACGACTATCGATGCAATGCCGATAGCTATCGGGACACAAACAAGGATTGATAAAATGATCTTTTTCATGTTAAGAGAAGTTTAAAGGTTACACTACAATTTGTCATCCAGCCTGTTGTTTTCCCGTCGCGACATCGGAAATGACCCGCTGAAAATGACTGACACAAAGCTGTAGAAACGCCTTAATTGGGCTTGTTAACGATATTCTAAATTTTGTTAATGACTTGTTAATGTTTTTTTTGAGCGCCGCCATTTATCGTAATTTTAGACTGTGAAAAGTTCAACCATTCGGTTTATTGTGATCCTTGGTGCGCTTTGCATTATTGGAATCACCATAACTCAGATATATTGGGTTCGTCGCGCATTTGACCTTAAGGAAGCTGAGTTCGAGCGTACCGTGAATACGGCGTTGTACAACGTTGCTCAACAAATCTTTGAGATCAACAAGACACCTTCACCGGCAATTAATCCGGTACGACAAGTTTCGACGAATTATTTCATTGTGATGGTCAACAGTGAGATCGATCCAAGCTTGCTTGAATTTCTTCTGCGCAGCGAATTCGAGAAGCGTAGCATCCGTGCTGATTTTGAATATGGAGTCTATGATTGCTCGAGTGAACGAATGGTATATGGTGATTATGTTCCATTGCAAACGGCCAAAGAAAAACGTGTCACTAACAAGAAATTTCCGGATTGGGCAAACCAGGGATATCACTTCGGTGTTCAGTTTCCCAATCGCCTGGCTCACATCACAAATCAAATGGGCATATGGTCGTTCTCATCTGTGGTCTTGTTGCTGGTGATAGTATTCTTCTCGTATACGTTGTTTGTAATTTTAAAACAAAAGAGGCTTTCCGAGATACAGAAGGATTTCATTAATAACATGACCCATGAATTCAAGACGCCAATCGCCACTATTGCCGTATCAACGGAAGTCTTGAAAGATCCGGAGATTGTTCACCAGCCTGAACGGCTTTTCAACTATATGACTATTATAGAGAAGGAGAACACGCGGCTGAAACATCAGGTCGAACGTGTGCTTCAGATGGCGCGCCTTGATAAGGAAGATATCGGTTTAAGGAAAGAGAGCTTAAGTATTCACAGTATTATTCAGGATTCAGTCCGTCATTCGTCTGTGTCCTTGCAGGAAAAGAAAGGTAGCGTCGGACTGGAATTATCCGCTGAAGAGCCGGACATTGAAGGAGACAAATTGCATCTGACAAACGTATTCAACAACTTGTTTGACAATGCCATCAAGTACTGCAAAACTACGCCTTCGCTCGTTGTCAGAACTATTAATGAGAATGGAGGAATCACAGTAGAAGTGGAGGACAACGGGATTGGAATTGCACTCGAAAATCAAAAGCGCGTATTTCAAAAATTTTACCGTGTTCCGACGGGTAATCTTCACGACGTAAAAGGTTTCGGTCTGGGATTGAGCTACGTTAAAACAGTCGTCGATGCACACCGCGGAAAAATATCGTTACGAAGTGAGTTGGGGAAAGGAAGCATTTTCAGAATTTATCTGCCTGTGCTTCGATAGTCGGAAATCACAACAGACACATGATTGAGTCAAAGAAAATTTTACTCGTTGAGGATGATCCTAGTCTTGGCTTTGTTATTAAGGACAATCTTTTGATCAAGGGTTATGATGTCACACTTTGTAAGGATGGGGAAGAAGGGGAAAATGCATTTTACGAAGCGAATTTCAATCTCTGTATTTTCGACGTGATGTTGCCAAAGAAGGATGGCTTTTCGCTTGCACGCAGCATTCGTGAAAAAAATAAGAGCGTCCCCATTTTATTCCTGACGGCCAAATCGATGACGGAAGACAAGCTAGAGGGATTTCAGACCGGCGGAGACGACTACATCACGAAGCCATTCAGCCTTGAAGAGCTTTTCTACCGGATTGAAGTATTTATGAAACGTTCCAGCGTTCAGCTCAATCAAAACGAGAAGGTATTTTCACTGGGTCATTTTGAATTTGACTTTCCTAACCTGGTTTTGAAAAACAACACGACGGAAAAGCTTCTCACACAAAAGGAGGCCGAAGTGTTAAAACTGTTGTATCAGAACAGGGAACGCGTCCTAAAACGCGAAGAGATATTGAAACACGTCTGGGGCGACGACGATTACTTTATGGGTAGAAGCATGGACGTTTTTATTTCCAAGCTGCGCAAGTATTTAAAGGAGGATGCGTCAATTCAGATAGTTAACTATCATGGTGTGGGATTTAAGTTGGAGATCTCCTAACGCCCCTGGCCCCCTCTAGGGGGAATTGGATGAGTGTACATTGTTTAAATGTAGCTTGACTTTTTGTAATACATTTTCTATGTCGCAAAGCACTTCGTTGTTTGTGAAACGTATGATTACTATTTTGTATTCTTCAAATGCTTGTGATCGAACGTTGTCAACCATCAACTTCAATTACCAACCGGTGAGAATGACAGTAGAAATCAACGATGTAGGAGTACAGGGGGTGCTGTCTTCTGAATTTAACTCCGAGTTGTTTGTTACGTAGCATAGACCACAAAAGTTTTTCTGCTTTGGTCTCATCACGACGGAGCTGTCCAGCCATGTCAAACAGAAATTTATTAGCGCCAAGAAATAGTTTGTCTTTATAATCTTTCATATAACACCCCTAGCCCCATCAATGTGGAGGAAATGCCGTTAAAGGCTCTAGTCCCCTGAAGGGGATTTAGGGGCGAACGAATGTCGAAACGAGAAAGGGTTGATAAAAATTTTAGCGTTCAGATTTTCCTGATAAAACTTCCGCCTGCCCCCTAGCCCTCGAGGGGAATTAAGTTAGATCCTCGACACTCAATACGGGTGCGACATAATGAAGCACACACTCAAAGTCCCCTGAAGGGGATTTAGGGGTAAAAAAAGGGACACATTTGATTGTGTCCCCGTGAATCCAAAGTTTAGAAAGCGCTTTTAGTTAACACCTGCATTCAAAGTCCCCTAAAGGGGATTTAGGGGTGTTATTGAGGATTATTCCTAAGATTGCTGTTCTTCTTACTATAGAGGAAATAGATAAATAATCCCACCACCATCCACGCTCCGGCTGCCATCAAAGTTTCTTTTGGAAGAGAGAAGATCATGCCCGAGCAAATAAGAATTCCTAAAAGAGGAACGACAGGTACCAAAGGCGTTTTGAATGGACGTACTGCCTCAGGGTTTTTTACGCGCATTACCCAAATACCTGCGCACACCATAACAAACGCGAAGAGCGTTCCTATGCTTGTAAGGTCACCCGCCACATTGCCGGGAATAAACGCTGCAAATATTCCAACAAACACAAAGAGGATCATGTTCGACCTATAAGGAGTGCGGAATTTCGGGTGCACATCCGAAAATACCTTTGGAATCAATCCATCCTTGGACATCGAATAAAATACACGCGACTGGCCCATCAACATCACGAGAATAACCGAAGAGAATCCAGCCAATATCGCTACCGTGATAAGCTTTGCCAGCCATCCATATCCGGGCATATAAGTTTGAATTGCATAAGCGACCGATGCTTCCTTACCTGCTGTCTTAAATTCCTCCCAGTTAGCAATGCCGGTAAGCACATGGGAAAAGAGAATGTATAAAATTGTACATACGATCAAAGATCCAAGAATACCTATTGGCATATCGCGTTTCGGATTTTTCGCCTCCTGCGCTGCCGTTGACACAGCATCAAATCCGATAAATGCAAAGAATACAATAGCTGCACCTCCAAGTACGCCCCCGAAGCCGTGTCTGTTGAAAGCCTCATGACCCGGAACATCTGCGGGAATCATAAAGGGAGTATAGTTTTCCGGTTTGATGAACTGCCAGCCGATCACGATAAAAAGTAACACGATGGCAACCTTAATGAATACAATAATCGCATTTACAAATGCAGATTCCTGTGTTCCTTTGATGAGGATCGCCGTGAGAATAACAAGTATCCCCAATGCCGGCAGATTCATGATTCCCTGCACTCCGGTAATTGCTGATGTTTCCATAGGCGAATGACACCATTGATATGGAATCGCCCCTATGTCAAAACTTATTAAGAGATTATTGAGGTATTCACTCCATGCAATTGAAACGGTTGCTGCTGCGAGTGCATATTCGAGCACAAGTGCCCAACCGATGATCCAGGCGATGAACTCACCCATTGTGGCATATGCGTATGTGTAAGCACTTCCCGCAACGGGTATCATGGACGCGAATTCTGCATAACATAGTCCCGCGAATGCACAGCCAACGGCGGCAACCACAAAAGAGAGGACAACTGCAGGTCCTGCCGCTTCACCGGCCGCAGCAGCGGTCCTAACAAACAGACCCGCGCCAATGATTGCACCAATGCCCAGAGCGATGAGGTTTCCCGCACCTAGCGTTCGCTTTAGTCCTTTTTCTGAATCACCACCTTGAGCCAGGAGTTGCGCTAGGGGCTTCTTAATAAATAAACTCATTGTTTGTAGGTTAGGTATTATCGGCCTAAAAATAGCAAAAATTAGTTATGAGTAAGGAGATAGGAGGTAGGAGTTAGAATTTAGAATTTAGGGCGAGAGCAAGGGCATTCGCTTGACAATTGGCGCTAACCCGCCAAAGGGCTTATAATAGGTTATCAGTATCGTTAGTACTTGCACCAACTCCTAACTTCTAGCTTCTCACTTCAAATGGATCAATCGGGCGCGCTTACAGGAGGCTGTACGTTGTCGGACTTATCGAGGGTTTTTTCAGGCGTACCATCCTGAGATGTAATATGATCCCTCGTCGTCGATGTATAATCTTCGTGATGAAGTTTCTCACCAAAGAATCTCCGCTGGAAAATCAAAATGATAACTACACCCAAAAAGATTGACGAATCCGCGATGTTGAAAACCGGACTAAAGAATAAGAAATATTCACCCCCAGCGTAAGGAACCCAGTCGGGCCAGGTGTAATCGAACAAGGGGAAGAACAACATATCGATAACTTGTCCGTGAAACCACGGTGTGGGTGAGTTTGCCGGATGGTTGTTGAGCAACACTCCATAGAATGTACTATCAATTACGTTGCCTACTGCACCCCCAAGGATAAGCGCCATGCACCAGAGAAAGCCGGAGCTTGAACCCTTCTGTGCCATTCTCACGAGGTAGTAACCTATCCCGAACATTGCAATGATCCTGAAAGCTGTTAAAGCAAGCTTGCCAAATTCGTTGTTCCAACGGATGCCGAATGCCATGCCCGGATTGAGAAGATAATGCAGCTTGAACCCGTATTGCTCAGAACCCAAAACGGTGATCTCCTGGTGAAGAAACATGTTGTTATGCACCAGCAACTTCGATGTCTGATCGATTACAATTACCAGAAGAGCAAGTAAAAAGTACTTATATATTTTCATTAACTATAATTCTTTATCAGGATATCATTATCCAAACTTTACCTAACAGAATGGCTACCGCTTAACATTTATTTTCACGCTCAATACAAAATCGTCCATTTCCACCATAACCCCTTCCTCTATACTGGCTTTTATGTCAAGGTTTAATGCTTGCGTTTCTGTTTGTATATAGGGACCAAATTCCTTTAATGCCGCATTAACGATATCTGAATCCTGCTTTACTTCCAATTGGATCTTGTCCAACACCTCCATGCCCATCTCTTTTCTCAGGTTTTGAATCCTGTTTACAAAGTCACGTGCAATACCTTCTTTTTTCAGTTGGTCCGTGATTGTTATATCCAGCGCGACCGTTAGCGTGCCTTCGCTTGCTACGGACCAACCCGGAATATCCTCTGATGAAATAAGCACTTCATCAAGGGAAAGTTCAAATCCTGCTTTTAATAGCTTCCCTTGTTTTTCAATTTCTGCGATGTCCTGTTTTGTAAATGTGGAAATTACTGCAGCTACATCCTTCATCTTTGGTCCATACTGCTTACCCAATTTTGGAAAGTTCGGCTTTACTTTCTTTACCAAAACGCCTGACGCATCGTCGATATATTGAATAGCTTTTACGTTTACTTCGGCAAGGATGATCTCCTCAACTGACTTAACACGTTTGGCAAATGACTCATCCAACACCGGAAGAAGAATTTTCTGCAAAGGAGTGCGTACTTTGATCTTGCTGTTTTTCCGCAAGGAATGCACCAATGAACAAATGCGCTGGGCATAATCCATAGATAATTCCAATTCAGGAGCTATCAGATTTTTATCCGCTTTCGTAAGGTCCGTCAGATGCAAGGAATTGTGACGCAATGGTGTCTTATTGGTAACCGCCTTATCACGGATGTTGTCTGAAAGATTTTTATAAAGCCACTCTGCGTAGAAAGGAGCTATTGGAGACATTAGTTGAGCCGTCACCATCAGACATTCATAAAGTGTTTCGTATGCCGCTTTTTTGTCTGCCGACATTTCCCCTTTCCAGAATCGCTTACGGTTGAGACGCACATACCAATTAGAGAGGTGATCGTTGACGAAATCCTGAATAGCGCGTGCTGCCCGGGTTGGTTCGTATTCTTCATAAGCCTGTGTAACTTCAAGTATTAACGATTGAAGTTTTGAAATAATCCAACGGTCGAGATCGCTTAGTTGCGAACGAGGAACTGTGTTCATTTCATCCTTGTGGAAGCCATCAATATTTGCGTATAGCGCAAAGAAAGAGTATGTATTCTGCAGGGTTCCAAAGAACCTTCGCTGAACTTCTACGATCCCATCAAAGTCAAATTTCAAATTATCCCATGGTGGAGCATTTTCGATCATGTACCAGCGAACCAGGTCGGCACCGTACTGATCCAGCGTTTCAAAAGGGTTGACCACGTTGCCCTTTCGTTTCGACATTTTGTTACCGTTCTTGTCAAGCACAAGTCCGTTTGATATAACGTTCTTAAAAGCAACACTGTCGCATAGCATTACCGCGATTGCGTGCAGCGTAAAGAACCAACCGCGGGTCTGGTCAACACCTTCTGCGATGAAATCTGCGGGATAGTTTTTACTGAAGATCTCCTTGTTTTCAAAAGGATAGTGCCATTGCGCATAGGGCATCGCTCCTGAGTCGAACCAAACATCGATAAGATCCGGCTCCCTGTACATTGGTTGCCCTGAGTTGCTCACGAGGACCACGTCATCAACATATGGGCGATGCAAGTCAAAATCATCGGGAAGAGCTGCGTTCATAAAACCGGCCTTGACTGACTTTGCAACTTCCTCATTAAGTTCTTTAAGCGAACCAATACAAATTTCTTCTTTGCTCTCTTTAGTTCTCCAAATCGGCAGTGGTGTTCCCCAATACCGGGATCGTGATAGATTCCAATCCACTAAATTCTCCAGCCAATTGCCAAATCGCCCTGTGCCTGTTGATTCCGGTTTCCAGTTTATGGTTTTGTTCAATTCAACCATTCTGTCCTTTAGCGCAGTGGTCTTGATAAACCACGCGTCCAGAGGATAGTAGAGAACCGGTTTGTCCGTGCGCCACGAGTGAGGATACGTGTGTTCGTACTTCTCAACCTTAAAGGCCTTGTTTTCTTCCTTTAGAATGATGGAGATGATAACATCCGTGGTCTTATAGTCCGGATTAGTCTCATCTTCGTCAGTATAGTTCTTAACGTAAAAATCATCGACGTTGAGGGTCTTGTGGGTTTTGATCCCGTATTTGGATACGCCTTCTTTTAGCTTTTCTCCTACCTCGTTAACGAATTTCCCTTTCTTATCCACAGTAGGCACTTCGTTGCCCATTTCATCCATCACTGTCAACGGAGGTATTCCATATTGTTTTGAGATCCGGAAGTCATCCGCACCGAACGTAGGGGAAGAGTGAACGATTCCAGTTCCATCCTCAGTCGTCACAAAATCGCCGGCAACGACATGAAAAGCTTTATCGGTATCGTACAACGGCTTCACATAGGGCATCAGTTGCTCGTAAGTGACTCCTACCAAACCTTGTCCCGGGAATTCCTTTGCAATCCGGAAGGGTATTGCTTTGTCTCCGGCTTTGTAGTCCTCGAGTTTAAGATCCTTATTCTTTTCAGGGAAGTATTTACCCACAAGATCTTTTGCCAGCACTACGTTTACTGGCTTATGGGTATATGGATTGAAAGTGTTGACTAGAGCGTACTGTATCTTTTCTCCGACGACTAATGATGTATTCGATGGCAAGGTCCATGGTGTGGTCGTCCACGCCAGGATATAGACATCGCCCGTCACGTCTGAGAAGAGGAAGTCTGATTTTGCATCCCTGACAGCCTTGAACTGCGCGACGATAGAGGTATCCTTGACGTCTTTGTAACATCCCGGTTGATTGAGCTCATGCGAACTCAGACCTGTTCCATCGGATGGAGAGTATGGTTGGATTGTATACCCTTTATAGAGGAGCTTCTTGTCGTAGAGTTGTTTTAATATCCACCACAGTGACTCAATGTATTCTTTTTTGTAAGTGATGTAAGGGTTTTGAAGGTCTACCCAAAAGCCCATTTTCATGGTTAGATCATCCCACTGATCCTTATACATCATCACTGTCTCACGGCACTTCTTATTGTAATCCTCGATGGAGATCTTTTTTCCGATATCATCCTTCGTGATGCCCAGTTGTTTTTCGACCTGTAGCTCAACTGGAAGTCCGTGGGTATCCCAACCACCTTTCCGTTCTACCTGAAAACCCTGCAACGTCTTAAAACGACAGAAAATATCCTTGACGGTCCGGGCCATCACGTGGTGGATTCCGGGTGTACCGTTTGCGCTGGGTGGACCTTCATAAAAGGTGAAGGAAGCAGCCCCTTCGCGGTTCGTCACAGACTTCTCAAAAACCTTTTCTTTTTTCCAAAAATCAAGGATTTCCCCCGCGATTTGGGCAAAATTGAGGTTCTTATACTCTTTATACTTGGGCGCCATTGCAGAATTTGAGGATACGATTTTACGTAAGCCGCAAAGATATTTGTTATTTGCGATTTACCTGACAGGTTTTTTGCCCGAATCGCCCAAATTTTAAGTGTGGATTGAGAATACCCCCGAAAGGGCGAAAACAATAGAGGCTTTTTCGAACCTAACTCTGATAAAAAGCAGTTGTCCCGATTACTTGATCCGGGCAGTGTTTCGATCGTTATATTTTACGACATAGTCGAAAAGCTTTTTTCCCTTGCCGCGCTCCTTTGTGAACATTTCCAGGAGCTCCGCATCATCGGCTTCCAGAATTTCTCTCATCAATTTTTTAGTGAGTCGGTAGCTTGTCCCTGTATTAAAGTTTACGATCACTTCATCTTTATAAGGGGTAGGCACTGGTATGATCATCAGAGGAATTCCAGAAACAACATACGTCATTCTTGTCCCTGTTTCTTTGAAGTAACAATACCTTCCTTTTTCCACCAGCTCGTTAAACTTTCGCCACCTGACAAATATTCTTGAGCCGTCGCAGTAACCCCATACCTCATGCTTTTTCAGTTTTCTACTCTTGCCGGTGCCCTCTGTTATTAATATCGCCTTTTTGCCAATAGCATAGTGATCGACGATGGATGGCCGGTTATACTTGAACTCATCAAAAGTTCTATATACGCCCTTTTGATACGCTGGGGCATTCAGGATATAGGCACCTTGATAGGCTGAACCTTCGCCGATGGATTGTGCGGAGCTGGAATTATCGAGCACACATGCTCCGCAGAGCACTAATGTAGCAACAACGTTTTGAGGATGCAGTTTCAGTTTGAGGAAATCGAACATAGATACTGTTGTGATTTACTTACAACGATAAAACACAGTACAACTTATTCGGCCGATGGATGTTTGTTGTGTATTTTTATCTTACTAAGGTCGATCTCTTCGTCCTCATGCTCTCCATAAAAGCTGGAGTCGAAGTCGTCGATGATAAGATGTTCGCCTTTTCCCCTCTTTGGTTTATCAAATGTCATTATTAAAGCAGGCAGTAGTATGACGTTTGTGAACATGGATATGATAAGGGTCATCGACGTTAACAAACCAAGGGCAATAATTCCTCCGAACGACGAGAATGCGAAGATGATAAAACCAGCGAAAAGCACGATGGATGTGTAAATGATGCTCTTTCCTGTTTCCATGATGCTATCACTGACCGCAACAGGGATAAAGAAATTGTTGGAAAGGATCTCCTGACGATACTTAGCAAGGAAACGGATAGAGTTGTCAACCGAGATGCCAAACGTGATACTGAAAATAAGCGCTGTGCTGGCTTTTAATGGAATATCGAAGAAACCCATTAGCCCGGCCGTTATCATTAATGCCAGCAGGTTTGGAACAAGCGAAATTATGATCATCCTGACATTGGCGAAAAGTATAGCCATCGAAAGCGTGATGAGCACAAATGCGAGTAGCAGGCTCTCTTGTAGGTTCGCTATAAGGAACTTGTTTCCTTTTATAAAGATCTTGGAGGAGCCCGTGATAGTAGTAGCTATCGAATCACGTTCCGTTGAAGCAAAAATGGATTTCATCCGAGGTTCAATAGCTATGTGAACCAATGAGTCCAGCCTGATTGAGCCGATATCTGCGATCTGACAAGAGATCCGCATTTTGCTGAAGGTAGTGTCGACGAACGATTTGTAAAGGCCGCTGCTGTCAGTCTGGCCTTTCATGTATTTCAATATGAACGCACCTTCCTGGCGAGTTGGAATAGTATATCTTGAAGGATTGCCGTTGTAAAATGCCTGTTTCGATGCCTTGACAAAACTTAACACCGACAATGGGCGCGACATGGACGGAAGAGAGTCAAGGAAAGATTCAAATTCATCCACCTTGGCAAGGTTCTTTACATCCAGAATTGGTCTTTTCTTTTTGCTCTTGAATTCGACCATGATCTCAAGAGGAAGAATTCCGCTAAAATTTGTTTCGAAAAACTTCATGTCCTTCTTTACCTGGCTTTGTTCCGGAACATCGTCGACCATGTAGGAAATCGATCGAAGTCGGGACATACCGTATACTGCAAACACCGCAAGGCCAAGGGATATCAGATAAATGATTGGGCGGTGCCGGTGAACGGTGAGATCAACCATACGCAAGAAGGCACCCATGATCGGAAAGTTCAAATGTTTGAGGTGCTTCTCTGTTGGAACCGGCAACCAGTAGAGGATACTCGGTATCATGATGAGGCTTACGAAAAACAAAGCAAGCACGTTAACGCCGGCTACGATCCCGAATTCACGCAATAGTGTTATATCTGTCGCTAATAATGTAAGAAAGCTGATCGCCACCGTGAGGTTAGTAAGGAACATGGCAAGACCCATCTTCCGGACCACCTTTGTTATCGCTACCATCTTGTCTTTCGTCTTGAAGTATTCGAGATGATATTTGTTGAGGAGGTAAATTGCATTCGTTACTCCGATCGTCACGATCACTGGCGGGATGAGCGAACTCAACAGTGAGATCTTGAAACCGAAAAGCACAAGGGTTCCCAACACCCATACTACCAGGATACCGATGATGATCATTGAAAAAAGAACCGCACGGAAAGAGCGGAAAAACACGAACATGATTACACCTGTTACCAGCGCAGATGCAATTAGGAAAATGTTCATCTCCCTCTTCAATGCGGAAGCCACTACGGTACGTATAAATGGCAAACCCGCATAATGCAGTTGAATTTTTGTTTTTTCTTCAAAAACTTTTCCGACGTCCAGTAACGATTGTGTCATGCCTATTCTCTGCGGCGAATCCATCACTTCCTTTTTCACAAACACCAGCATCATCGTGGCGCCATTGGAATGGTTGATCAGTTGATCAGAGTATACTTTTTGATTCATCGCCACACCAAGTAGGCTATCCAACTGTGGCTGCGCAGGGATGGAATCATTAAAGATGTCCGTGAGATAGAACTTAGCTTTAACGGTGTCTTTTTGGATCATCTTCAGGACAGGCAATGAAAGCACCTGGGTGACCCCGTGAATTTTTTTAATCTCCTTGTTCAACTCCCGGAATGCTTTAAAATTTTCGAGTTGAAACACAGCACTATCCTGCATGCCAACAGCGATGAGGTTGGCATCCTCACCAAACTGCGCCTTGAATTTGTCGTGATAGATCATATCAGGATCATCCGGAGGTACTAACCGAGCGAATTCGTAGCTCATCTCTACCTTGGTGGCGTAGTATCCCATGAATATTGTTATCAAGCCGATCACAATACTTAATGGAAGCCGGTATTTGATGATCCCTTCTGCGAGTTTATTCCACATAAATGGTGCGTCTGGTTTCCCTTTTTGAAGGGAAACAGGCTTCAAAGCTAATAATTTTTGCTTGGAAGGGGAGGAAATGTCTTATATGTCCCCTCGTTATTTTGATCCGCCAAAAATAATTGGTTCGACCGGCCGAAGACCAAATTTAAATGCTGATTCCTTTGATTTTCCGATACAAAGACAACGCATGCTTATCGGTCAATCCTGAGACAAAATCGAGAACATTTCGAAGCATATTGTAAGGCATTGGATTTAATTGGATTGCCATGCGTATATCGACCGGTAATAATTGCTGAAGGTTTTGAAATTTCCTGGACGCTGTATTGTTCATGAGGTAAAAACCTGCCGTTGTAAATTCTTCCAATAATCCTGGAAGCACTTCATGTCCTGCAGCTTCTATTTCTACAACCTGTCGTGCGCGGTAAATTTTCTCGACTGATATCTTGATGATCTCCTTCAATCCTTGTTTCGACGGGCAATAGTCCGCCAGCGCCATGTCGAAGGTTCCATTGAGGATTGCTTCTTCACGATCGAGGAATAATGAAGAACATTCATCCATAAGATCACCGATCGCCAACGCCCGCAAGTAGCCGATCTTTTCCTGCTGATTTGTGAGTTGTTCAAGCTTGCCCAGCTTTGAGCGACTTTTATTGATTACACCTTCGAATAATGATTTCGCCTGTTCGTAGGAAACCAGTCCGAGATTACATCCATCTTCCAGGTCAATGATGCTATAACAAATGTCGTCAGCTGCTTCGACAAGGAATGCCAACGGATGTCTGCCTGACACATAATCAGTAACACGATTCAAATCAAGTTGTTGTGCTACTTCTTTGAAGGCCTCCTTCTCTGACTGAAAGAATCCAAATTTCTTCTGACTTCTACGCGACCGATCGCGTGTTGGAAAATGAGCGGGACATGGATACTTGGTGAACGCTCCCAACGTGGCAAAAGTCAACTTTAAACCATATTGATTTTTATTGAGAATGCGGAAGCCTTGCGCGTTGCCTTCAAACTTTACAAGGTCTGTCCATTCCTCTTCAGTCACCTTGTCCTTGAATGACAGGCCCTGAGGGTGATGTGAGAAAAAATCGGAGATAGCATCTTCACCAGCGTGTCCGAACGGAGGATTGCCAAGATCATGAGCAAGGGATGCAGCAGCGACGATAGCTCCAAAATCAAATAGAGAGTATTCGTCCTTCAATGCTCCATGCCGTTTCATAATTACTTCGCCAACGTGTTTACCAAGAGAACGGCCTACACTGGAAACTTCAAGGCTATGCGTCAGTCGCGTATGAACAAAATCGTGTTCAGGTAGGGGATGAACCTGCGTTTTATCCTGGAGCCTTCTAAACGGTTGTGAAAATATAATACGGTCGTAATCCTGTTCGAAAGCACTTCGTGATTGATCGCTTTGGGTGATGTTTTTTTGTCCCGTTCGGAAAGGTGAAAGTAGTCGATGCCAATTCACGGTGGATAAGGGTATATGGTATATGGTATAGGGTATAAGGCACAACTTATGAGCTTTGGGAGAAACTTATAGGGAAGCCCCTATACCTTATACCCTATACCTCTATTCCCAAGGTGCAAGATTAAATGATTTTGCGGTCTTATTAAAGAACCTCAGGAGTGAAGTAAAAGCGGATCCTGATTAAGGAGCTTTACAAGTATCGCATAAAGTCGTGGCATTTCGTTTTTCAGATCTTCGGGTCTTTCAAAAAAATGTTCTATCGATACCGAAAAGAATTCATGCTCGTTGGCGCAGGCATATGGCCTGAAGAAGGTTTCGCTCCAGTTCTCAATCTGACTGCATACGCTACGCGCATGTTCATCGAATTCTTCAAACAGGGCTTCGTCAAACAGCGGGTAGTCGGGACTGCGAAGCATATTTTCCAATCGCAGGGCGTGGGCCATTTCATGCAGGCCGAGATTTTTCCCGTCATGTGGATAAATCAAGCCGTCCACAAAACTCTGCCACGATAAAACGATAATACCAAATCGCGGATTTACTTCACCTTTGTGGTAACGTCTGAATAGCACTGAATAATACTCGTTGGGATAGACAAGAATCTTATTGAAATGACGAAGGTATACATCTGTTAATCCAAACGTTATCTGGATCGCAGTTGCTGCTATCAGCACCTTGGCCTCGATAGTCACCTCGTCGATGTCGCGGGGAATAAACCGTTTTCCGTATAAGAAGTTGCAAACTTTTCTTTCGAATTTGTTCTTATCGGATTCGTTCAGTCTTTGATAATAGGGAAAATATTTTTGAAGGATCCCGCGATTGGCTGGAGGAACGGGTAACATCATGGTTTTCAAAGGAGCCGCTGCCCGGCCTGCCTGGGAATAACCTTCCCGTAGTTCGGATTTAAAATAATGATAAACGAAAAAAATAACGACGCCTGATGCGGCCAGAAATACAAACATTCCTTAAATCTTTCTCAACAGATTGTTAATCGAGCAAGCTTCAATCATCTGTCCTTTTACCTCCTCGATCTTGACTCGTCTCTGCTTCATACTATCACGGTCGCGAATAGTAACCGTGTTGTCCTGGAGGGTTTGATGGTCAACTGTCACACAATATGGAGTACCGATAGCGTCCTGGCGACGATATCTCCTTCCAATGGCATCCTTGTCTTCATAAAAGCAGCGGAGGTCGAATTTCAAGTCGTTCATTATCTCCATTGCTTTTTCCGGGAGGCCGTCTTTCTTGATAAGTGGAAGTATAGCTATTTTGTTTGGTGCCAATGGCGCCGGAATTCTCAACACAACCCTGTCGCTTCCGTCTTCCAGTTTTTCCTCGGTGTAGGTCTTTGACAAGATCGACAAGAACATGCGGTCCAATCCAACGGAGGTTTCGACCACGTAAGGGATATAACTTTGATTGTCTCCTGAATCAAAGTATTGAAGTTTCTTCCCGGAAAATTTTTCGTGGTTCTTAAGGTCAAAGTCAGTGCGTGAGTGAATTCCTTCGAGTTCTTTGAATCCCATAGGGAAATTGAACTGAATGTCACATGCTGCGTTTGCGTAATGCGCTAGATTCAGGTGATCGTGAAAGCGATAGTTTTCGGCGCCAAGACCCAATGTCTGATGCCACCTCATTCGTTTTTCTTTCCAGAATTCGTACCACTTCATTTCCTCACCCGGCTTGATGAAGAATTGCATCTCCATTTGTTCAAACTCGCGCATGCGAAAAATGAATTGACGGGCTACGATTTCATTGCGGAATGCTTTGCCGATCTGGGCAATGCCGAAGGGAAGTTTCATTCTTCCGGTCTTCTGAACGTTTAGGAAGTTAACAAAAATTCCTTGTGCCGTTTCGGGCCTCAAGTAGATCTTATTTGTGTCTTCGGCAAGGGAACCCATTTCAGTCGAGAACATAAGATTGAACTGGCGCACATCGGTCCAGTTTTTCGTTCCTGACACGGGGTCAGCAATTTCAAGGTCGATAATAAGCTGTTTCATGGCGGCCATATCGGCGCTACCCATCGCAGCTTTCAGACGAGCATTTGTTTCATCAATCTTTTTCTGATATTCTGATGTCCTCGCATTGGTCGTGATAAACTTCTCGCGATCGAATGACTCGCCGAACCGTTTCGACGCTTTCTCCACTTCCTTTTCGATCTTGTCCTCAAGTTTGGCAATAGCATCCTCGATCAGTACATCCGCGCGATAACGTTTTTTGGAATCCTTGTTGTCAAGCATCGGATCGCTGAAAGCATCCACGTGGCCGGATGCCTTCCATGTGGTGGGATGCATAAAAATGGCGGCATCAATTCCAACGATGTTCTCGTGAAGCAGTGTCATGAACTTCCACCAGTACTCCTTGATATTATTTTTCAGCTCCGCGCCATTCTGACCATAGTCATATACAGCAGCAAGTCCATCATAAATTTCACTTGAAGGAAAGATAAATCCATACTCCTTTGCGTGGGAGATCACGGTCTTTAAAAAGTTGTCGTCCTGATTCGCCATAGAACGGCAAAGATAATACTTCGTGCACCATAGCAAAAAAAGGTTGTACAGCGCAAAATTTAGTGACGAGGTAATTAGATCGTAAGTTGTTTATGCGACGGTGCATTAGTCGACAGACAGCCGCCAAACTTTAAAAAACTTATGGCTTAACAGGCGTTAGTCCATGTTGGCAATGGCGGGCAACTTGATCGTAATAGTCGTACCAAGTCCCGGGGTAGAATCCAGTTGGATCGAACCGGAAAGCTTCATTAATGCCTCCTTAACAATGTACAACCCTAATCCGGAACCTTTGGATTTCTCATTCGCACGATAGAACATGTCGAATATTTTTGTATGGTACTCGCGGTCGATGCCTTGTCCGTTATCCTCCACCTTAATGCAAAATACACGTCCGCTTACCTGGTAATGCAATCGAATATATTGTTCTCTTTTACGACTGTCATGATATCGAACAGCATTCGATATCAAGTTTCCGATGATCACCTGTAACCTGTTTCTATCGGTTTCAATAGTGAGGTCGGATGGAATGTCAATGTCGAACCTTATATTTTCAGCATCAGGTGAAAACTTCAGGCTTTCCCACACTTCCTGTGCAAGTGCAACGATGTTCACCTTTTCCTTTTTGATCTCCAACCTGTTGTTCCTGGAGTAATCTGTTATGTCTTTTATAAACCTGTCCAGCGAAAGCACACGATCTCTCATCATGCCGAGGTATTTTGCTACATCTTCGGGACTCTGACTACGTTCAGTGATGTTAATCAACCCCATTACAGATGTTAAAGGAGCGCGGAGATCGTGGGAAGTGCTGTAGACAAATCTATCAAGTTCGGTGTTGGTCTTGCTCAACAAGGTATTGTTTTCAACAAGCTGCAATGCATTGTGGTGATTGAGGCTTATCAACAGATAGACCGCCATCACAGCTGCAGGAAGTGCTGCCGTAAAATTCAATACGACGAAGAAGGTAAGCGTTTCATCGTTGTATACTCTTTCAGGTAGGATACTGAAGTCGACAAAATAAGCCAAGACAAACAGCACATACGTAAATACAGCGAAGAGTATTGAGATAAGACGCTTTTTATAATTAAAGACCGCGAATGCTGCTATCGAGTTCACAATAAAGAATATAAAAGCCCCCGTATTGGGTGATTCACTGGCCGCGAGAAGATAGAGCGTAATGTTTATGGTAGGTAATAGAAAATAATTTGCCAGGCTATGATTGCCATGTCGGTGAATGCGAATTGAAATCCCCAACAGAATGATCGCCCCCGTGAATACAGGAATGTTTTTGTATTCTCCCAGCGCGATATCAAAGACCTGGTAGACCAGGCATAGCAAAATGCCAATCATCGCATATTGTCCCGACAGCATTGCCTGCTTGAACTCACCGTAGGATTCGATAAACCTATCCTCACCGATTATCAGATCACGAACCCATTTCTTAAACCGCATTCCCCTCTAAATTTGAGTATGCAAAAATGCTTTAATCTTTAAGCCGGCTTTTTGGCATTACAAGCGGCAGGGTATACGTGCAAGTTTTTTTAAAAAAAATAAGAATAACAGTGAACTAAGCCGTCGTTTGATACCGCATTTTGCGTTGGACACTCATCGAAATAGGATAATATTGGATATCTTTCCCCAACTGCATGATCCCGATAATTCGAAAAATAGGATTGGCTATTGCGTTCTCACCGCGCATTGAAGCTTTGCTGGCCGAGGCCGTGCGGCTAAAAAAAATGTGGGATGCGGAATTGTTGCTGATACATGTAGGCAATCGAGGGAAGGAACTGGAAGACCAGCTACATGAGCTTTTGGAATCAGCGGGCCTGGCGGGAGAAAATTCAGTCAAGGTATTTTGGGAAACGGGCAAACCGAGCGAACGAATTCTTAACACATGCCGAAAAGAACGGATCGACCTTTTAATAGCCGGGGCTCTAAAAAAGGAGAATCTTGTTCAATACTATCTGGGAACGGTAGCAAGGAAGATCTTGCGAAAAGCTGATTGTTCTGTACTGCTTCTAACCAATCCATCCAAAACACCACACCCTTTCAAGAATATAGTGGTCAATGCTGATGACAGCCCTTTCGTTGAAGAGGCGATCGTTACCGCATGTCACATTGGGTTAAAAGATAGAGCAGACTGGCTGCATGTTGTGAGGGAAATAAAAATGTATGGACTTACGATGACTGTAGCAGAACGATATTCTGAAGAAGAGTACGAGAATGTGCGACAGAATCTGGTAAAAGACGAAATAACAAACGTTGAAAAGATCCTTCAACGCGTTCCACATGAGGGTCTTAAGGTGAACATAAAAATAGTCTCCGGAAAATCGGGATTTGAGCTCGGTCAATTTGCTCAGCGAAAGCAAGCTGACCTGCTTGTCGTAGGATCCCCACCAAGAAGATTTTCCTTGTTCGACCGCGTATTTACCCACGATCAGGAATACATCTTCGCTGACCTGCCGTGCAATTTGCTTATCGTCAATCCACGAAAGGAGGCCGCTCGTGGGTAAACTAGGACACGCCGACGTAGTGCATCTCCTTGTACAACTCAGCGTCATGTTGGTGATGGGACGCCTGTTTGCTGAGCTCCTTAGAAAAATGAATCAACCCGCAGTTATTGGCGAGATACTCGCGGGAATCCTGCTCGGACCGACAGTATTAGGAATGCTAAAGCCTGATTGGTTTGAAGCGCTGTATCCCGCTGGCGCTGTTGCTGGTGTCGTTCTCTCGGGATTTGTTCAGGTAGCCGTGATCATGCTGCTGTTTATTGCTGGCCTTGAGGTTGACTTGCATATTGTCTGGCAACAGGGACGACAAGCCTTAACCACCAGTCTTTTTGGATTGATAATTCCATTTGTACTCGGTTTTGTCTTTCCTTACTTCTTTCCTCAATTCTTTGGCATTGCAGACGTCAGTGGCCGACTCACATTCGCGCTCTTTATGGGTACAGCAATGGCTATAACTGCGCTACCCGTGATCGTTCGAATTCTGATGGACATTAACCTGTTCAAATCGCGCATGGGACTGTTGGTTGTCGCTTCTGCAATGGTTGACGATCTTGTTGGGTGGTTGATCTTTTCCGTAATTCTTGGTCTGATAGGAAAAGAGGGCGGATCGATGCCGTTGATAAATACAATCATCCTTACCATCGGATTTGCCGCATTCATGCTCACCGTTGGACGCGGAATGTTGAACAGAGTACTTCCTTGGGTTAACAAAAAATTCGCATGGCCCGGCGGGGTGTTGTCTTTGTCACTTGCACTGTGTTTTATGGCAGCTGCATTCACCGAGTATATTGGCATCCATGCTATCTTCGGTGCCTTCATAATGGGTGTTGCTTTGGGCGATTCGGAACATTTCTCTGAACGTGCTAAAGAGATCGTTCATCAATTCATCAACAATGTTTTTGCTCCTTTATTCTTTGTGTCGATCGGTTTGAGAGTAAACTTTATCTTAAACTTTGACCTTGGTCTGACTCTAATAATCCTCGCGATTGCATTTGTTGGTAAGATAGTAGGAAGCGGTTTGGGGACCAGGCTTGGAGGTTTTTCATGGAAGGAATCGCTTGCGGCGGGATTCGGTATGAATGCGCGTGGAGCGATGGAGATCATTCTTGGTATCATCGCCCTTGAAAACGGACTGATAAACGAAAAGGTGTTTGTTTCCCTGGTAATCATGGCGCTGGTAACAAGCATGACGAGTGGGCCGTTGATGAAGTGGAGTTTGAGCAGAAAGTGGAAGTTCTGAACCTTGCAGCTACCTGGGTTCCTGGGTGGCTAGGTACCTAGGAACCCAGGAACCTAAAGTTAGTCTATCGACTTGGCTTTTTCCCAATAGACATCCATTTCTGCAAGAGTCATGTCTTCAATTCTTTTTCCCGCTTTCTTAGACTCCGACTCGAGAAACTGGAAACGTTTTATGAATTTCTTATTCGTTCTTTCAAGTGCTTCTTCCGGATCGATCTTAATAAACCTTGCGTAGTTCACGAGCGAAAAGAGCAAATCGCCAAACTCTGCCATCGATTTTTCCGCATTAATTGATTCGTCAGATTCAGCATTGAATTCTTTTTTGAACTCTTGCATTTCTTCTTCCACCTTTTCCCAGACTTGTTCCTTTTTTTCCCAATCAAAACCCACGCCCCGTGCCTTGTCCTGGATGCGGATAGCTTTAACCAACGCGGGTAGTGTTCTTGGAACACCCTCCAACACCGATTTGTTGCCAGTCCTTAGTTTGATCTTTTCCCAATTGTTCTTTACTGTTTCTTCATCGTTCGCTATCACATCGCCATATACATGAGGATGGCGTTCAATTAATTTGTCGCATATGGAATTAAGCACGTCTGAGATATCAAATGCCTTGAGCTCTGACGCTATCCGTGAATAGAAGACCAGGTGAAGCATTAGATCACCAAGCTCTTTCTTGATCTCGCCCAGATTACCTTCAAGGATGGAGTCGGAAAGCTCGTAGGTCTCCTCGATAGTGAGATGGCGGAGGGTTTCCAGCGTTTGTTTTTTATCCCATGGGCAATTCTCTCGCAGCTCGTCCATTATTGTCAGCAGACGGTCGAATGCCTGTAGCTTTGCTTCACGGCTTGGATCTGGCGCAGATAAGGGTTTTTTCATCTGTTAATTTTGTATGATAAACTTAAAAATTCAATGGCCTGTTACGAAGTAGTGCGGACTTTGCAGCAGCAAACATCGTAATTCGCCCTTCTAATGAACAAAGGGGATCATAGTTTTTTTGCTCGCGATGGGTGTTTTGGTTTGTTTTTCATTTACTGTCGGTGCGCCTAATTGCTTTAGAAAAAAAGCGAATTCAGGTACTTGTGCCTCGCAAAGCCCGTTTCTTAGAAAGAAGGCATCACTTGTGGCTAGTGCGGAAAGGTGTTAAGCCGGGAGAAAAGTGCTTATGGAGATCCAAAAGGAGAGAACGGATTGAAACCGCCGCCAAAAGTGTAGGCCGAATAATTGTATTCCCTTATAGGCGATCACGTTTCATTATTCTTTTTAATTTTGAGGCCATTTTTTGATAAAACCCTTTAACCGTGCCTTTAATTAAATCTATTTCAGGGATCCGTGGAACCATCGGAGGTAAAACCGGAGAAAACCTCACCCCGCTTGACATTGTAAAATTCGCTGCGGCGTTTGGAACGTGGCTCAAGAAAAAAGGAGGCACGACAAAGGTTATCATCGGCCGCGATGCCCGACCCTCCGGTGAAATGGTAAGCACACTTGTGACTTCTACATTACGAGGACTGGGTATAAGCGTGCTAGACCTTGGCTTATCAACAACACCTACTGTCGAAATAGCGGTGCCACTTGAAAAAGCAAGCGGCGGCATCATTATCACTGCGAGCCATAATCCTGTACAGTGGAATGCACTAAAGTTGTTAAATGATAAAGGCGAATTTATATCGGGTGCGGATGGAGAGGAGCTTTTGAAACTTGCCGAAAATGAAGCGTTTGAATTTGCGCCGGTTGCCAAGCTTGGGAAATATCAGAAGAACGACGATTATCTTCAAAAACATATTGATGCGATTCTCAAGTTGCCGCTGGTTGACGTCGAGGCTATCAGGAAAAAGGGATTCAAGGTCGTGGTAGATGCCGTGAACTCTTCAGGAGGAATCGCAGTACCAATGTTGTTAAAGGCGTTGGGCGTGACAGTTAAGGAGATGTATTGTGAACCGACAGGTCACTTTCCCCATAATCCCGAACCTTTACCTGAACATCTGACAGACATCTGCCGGGAAATAAAGAATGGGAAATACGACCTGGGAATAGTAGTGGATCCGGATGTAGACCGGCTGGCATTTGTTACCGAAGATGGCACGCCATTCGGAGAAGAGTACACGCTGGTCGCTGTGGCAGACTATGTACTTAATTCAGGCAAAAAGAAGAAGGGCAATACCGTGTCGAACCTTTCGTCTACACGCGCGCTTCGGGACGTAACGGAAAAAGCTGGTGGGCAATATTCCGCTGCCGCTGTTGGCGAAGTGAATGTTGTGACGATGATGAAGGAAACGAACGCGGTAATTGGCGGAGAAGGCAACGGAGGGGTTATTTATCCTGATCTTCATTATGGAAGGGATGCATTGGTAGGCATAGCTTTATTCCTGGCCCATCTTGCAAAGTCGGGAATGTCCGCGTCAAGGCTAAAAGGGAAGTATCCGAACTACATCATTTCAAAGAATAAGATAGAGCTCACGCCCAATATAAATGTGGACAAAGTGCTTGAAGAAGTAAAAAAGAAATATAAGAAACAGCCTATCAATACAGTTGATGGCGTGAAGATTGAGTTTGATAAGGAGTGGGTTCATCTGCGTAAATCCAACACGGAGCCGATCATTAGGATTTATGCCGAATCAGATATGGAGGTCAAAGCAGATAACCTGGCGAAGAAGATCATTGCCGATATCAAAGAAATCATCACGGAGAAGTCTGTAGCTTAGAATGTATCATTAACCTGAAGATAGATGCGTATTTACCTGGACAACGCGGCAACGACGCCGCTCGACCCGGAAGTGTTTGATGCGATGAGGCCGTTCATGCTGGAGGATTTTGGTAATCCATCTTCAACGCATTCACATGGAAGAAAGGTCAGGGCAGCAATTGAATCATCGCGAAAGAAGATCGCGGAGCTACTGCATTGTACTCCTGGTGAAATCATTTTTACTTCCGGAGGGACCGAGGCTGACAACGCGATATTAGCCGGTGGAATTCAAAGCTATAATGTAAAACATGTCATATCATCTCCCATTGAACATCATGCTGTAGAGAATACACTTGAGACAATGGCAAAGAAAAACCTCATCAGCCTTTCAATGGTCAACCTTGATAAGGATGGCCATGTAGATTATGCACATCTTGAAATGCTTCTGAAAGAGCATCCCGGGTCATTAGTATCGCTGATGCATGCAAATAATGAGATAGGTAACTTGTTGGATATTGAACGGGTTGGCGAGTTGTGCGTAAAATCCAATGGCTACTTCCATTCAGATACCGTACAAACTGTTGGTCATTATGTTCACGATCTGACCAAGATTAAGATCCACGGAATGACCGCAGCGGCGCATAAGTTTCACGGACCAAAGGGTGCGGGGTTCATGTTCATCAGAAAGGACAAGAAGATCCAACCGTTTGTACGTGGCGGAGGACAGGAACGCAACATGCGGGGTGGTACAGAAAATGTGTACGGTATTATCGGCCTTGCGAAAGCGCTAGAGATCGCTTACCGTGATATGGAAGAACATACGCTTAAGATACAGTCATTGAAAAGGCGGATGATTGAAAAATTGAGAGCGAATATTCCCGGCGTTGAGTTTCACGGGGCATCGGCGGATTTAGACCGAAGTTTATATACTGTTCTCAATGTGTGTCTCCCTGAGTCGGATGAAAATGATATGGTGTTATTCAATCTCGATCTTCATGGAATATCTGCGTCAGGCGGAAGTGCATGTTCCAGCGGTGCGACTACTGGTAGCCATGTACTCGGTGCGTTGTACCCGGGATCGAAGAGAGGGGCGGTGAGATTTTCTTTCAGCAAATTCAATACGGCGGAAGAAGTGGATTATGCAGTAACGAAGTTGGCAGAGCTTTATAAGATCACTGCGTGACTTTGGAGTATAAGGTATAAATCATCAACGCGCCACGAATAATGGATTGACCACTTCCAGGGAATTACAATGGAAGGTTCAGCAAATCTTTGCCAACTGTAATTTTTCCTGAAAAGCTGCTTCGCACTGCATTGATCCATACGTCGTCCGTCAAGCTGCTATCGTCAGCAGGAACAAAGTGATTTAGAATGAGGTTTTTTACGCCCGCTTGTTGCGCGATCCGGCCAACGTCTTCGGCAGACGTGTGATGTGAAAGAATACTTTCCTTTAGCTTGGCGGCATTCGGTCTTCTCTTGACCATTTCTTCAACTGCACTCGGATACATAACCTCATGAACCAGGTAATCTGCCCGTAAAGCAAAATCGGCCAGAGCCGGACAATAGGCAGTATCGCCTGAAAATACGACAACCTTTTCTCCGAGTTTGAATTTGAAGGCATAGCTCTCACTAACCGGAGGGTGAATATTTTTAATCGCGCTAACTTCAAAATCTCCATTCGATACAACTCTGCCTTCGCCAATTTCATGGCTGACCACAAGTTCCCTTATATCAGGACGACCTTCATCTTTAATGCGAGTGTCGATATCAAACCGGTTAGATTCCCAGTATTG
>Ga0193738_1000040_pt1 | contig 86844 bp, 82 predicted proteins | sample L2a1metaG_FD_144927 | JGI IMG/M metagenome (GOLD analysis project Ga0193738, IMG submission 144927) | Soil microbial communities from a riparian zone of the East river system, Colorado, United States - L2a1 | ecosystem: Environmental > Terrestrial > Soil > Riparian zone | place: USA: East River... | reverse complement strand
ACCGGTAATTTGGGAACATCCACAAATTCACTGGGTGAGTTTTCAATTACGATCGGCACTTCTGTTCGTAGTCTTGTTTTTACGTCGGTAGGTTTTACTTCTGTTACCCGGGAGATAGGAACCGCATCGAGTCTGCAGGTAACTCTTGTCGCTGACGATAAAAGTTTGACAGAAGTAGTTATAACCGGGTACACTCGTGAATCAAAAACTAAATTTACAGGCGCCGCTTCAAAAATAGAGGCAAAGCATATTGAAACGGTACCTGTAGGATCCTTTGACCAGGCTTTACAAGGCAGGGCAGCAGGTCTGCAGATAAATTCAGGCTCAGGCCAACCCGGAGCCAATGCCCAGGTTTGGATCAGGGGTGTGCAATCTGTTACCGCAGCATTTGCTCAACCATTATATGTAGTTGATGGGGTGCCATTGGCAGCCGGATCCTTTCAAACTCTTAATCCAAACGATTTTGAATCGATCACTGTTTTGAAAGATGCCAGCGCGGCATCTCAATATGGATCACGGGCCGGAACGGGCGTTATCGTGATCACAACAAAAAAAGGAAAAAGAGGGACAACAAATATTCAATACCGTACTCAACTTGGATTTACAGAAAGTCCCCAGGCGACCAACTTTGACATCATGAATACTAATGAGATCCTTACATATGAAGAAAGGATCAAGGCAACCGGTACGCCAGGATGGACGTATGGAAAATCTAATCCCGCCTATGCTGGTTTGCCGGCGACATCGCCTGCTGGTAATCCTTTTGCTGCATCACAAGCCAGGTATGATTTTATTCTCGACAGCATGAGAAATATTAATACAAATACCATGGATGTTTTTTACCGGCAGGGGTTTTCTCAACTTCATGAACTTAACCTTAGTGGCGGAGCTGAAAAAACTAATTTTTATTTGTCAGGAAGCTACTTTGATCAGGAAGGTGCAGATATGCGTGCCTATCTGAAACGATATACCACACGATTTAATATTGAACATGTTGCCGACAAATTAACTGTTCAGTTTAATACGGCAGCAGGTTGGTCTAAGATCGATCAATCGGAAGGTGAGTGGTATGGTAACAGCACAAGAAATACTTTTCAAATGTCGTGGAGGGCAAAACCATATGAGAATCCTTATAAGGCAGATGGCACACCAAATTTCGGAGCCAGCACTGGTTTAAGTCAAAAATCAATTGGTACGGCTATTGAAGGAACTGAAAATTCTACATGGACACAAACCCAGATCAAGATCAATAGCGGTCTTACAATAATGTATAGAATACTACCATCGCTGACTTTTAAAAATGTTTTTGGAGTAGATGTTAATGATGACAGGTATCAGCGCTGGATAAAACCTGATTCTTATATAGGAAGTGTACAAACTTTTCAGAAAGGGTATGACATCGAAGCGTATAGAATAACAAGCCAATTTTTAAATACTTCCAGCCTTGTCTATGCAAAGAGATTCGGTAATGTACATGATCTTGAAGTAGGAGGATATTTTGAAGCGATCAGGGCTTATCAAAAAGCCTTAGGCTTTACCTTGTATAATTTAGATCCGCGTCTTCCATTAACTGGCCAGGGTGCAGGTGCTCTTCCTGTGGCATCAGGACAAACTACTTATCCTCAGACTTCATCCAGTGCGAAAACTGGATATGGGATCAGGTCATTCTTTGGAACGGGGAGATACTCTTATGATAATAAGTACACAATTACTGGAACGATCAGAAGAGATGGTACTTCAAGGATCCTGAACCCGGAGAATAAGGAAGTAACAACATGGTCCGTAGGCTTTGTCTGGAATGCAATTTCAGAAAGCTTTATCAACGAGCAAAAGTGGCTGTCTGATTTAAAACTTAGATTGTCTTATGGATCGGTACCCAATATAGGAAGTATACCTACTGGTACTTATGGAACGTTAAATACAAGTACAATAACAACCGTTACAAATTATTTGAGTCCGCAGGTTCCGGCGTATGGAACAAATGCTTATGCTGGCTCAACTATTTCCGGCCAGGTTCCAACTACTCCGGGTAATCCTGATCTAAAGATCGAGACAATTCAGAAAACAAATATTGGAGTGGACCTTGGTTTCTGGAGAAATCGTGCAAGATTAAGTGTAGATCTTTATAAAAATAAAACGATTGATCTGTTCGTAAGTCAGCCTCTTCCCCGCGAAAGCGGCTTTACGACAGCTACTATTAATGCCGGCGTAATGAGTAACAAAGGAGTCGAATTCGTGGCAGGAGTTGATTTCATCCAAAAGAGAGATATGGGTCTTACACTAACATGGAATCATGCAATAAATGAAAATAAAATTGAAGACCTTGGTTTAGTTGATGAGTATGTTACAGGTACTTTTTTAATTAAAGAAGGATTGCCATATGGTTCTCATTATGATGAACATTATTTAGGCGCCGATCCTCAAACAGGGAGACCATTATATGAAACGCAGGATGGCAAGACCACAACCGATATTGGCCAGGCAGGTAAGTTTGCAAATTTCGGCACCTTTATGCCTAAGCATATAGGAGGCCTCAATCTTGAATTCCGTATTCATAGTCTAACGATCTCGACATTCTTCTCTTACCAGTTTGATGTTGTAAGAAATAATAACATTGAAAGTTGGGTTACAAGAGGCACACCAGCTTATGCATCTGCTGTTAATCAATCACGAAGACTTCTGACAGAGCAATGGCGTCAGCCAGGAGATAATGCCTACTATCAAAGTTCACTTTATGATCGTGACTTTACCTCTGCTGATCTGCAGGATGCAAAATTCCTTCGGTTTAGAAATTTACTAATTGCCTATCAAATACCAGAGGTCAGCATAAAGGGAACACGCATTATAAAATCTGCCAGGTTTTATGTACAAGGCCAGAACCTTACACTCTGGAGTCCATGGCGTGGTCCTGATCCGGAGGACAATAATAATATTACCCTGAGTGAATATCCCAATCCAAAAATGATTGTTGCCGGTATTGACATTAACTTTTAATAGTTGTATTAAATAATTAAAACTTATCGTGATGAACTACGCATATAAATTTTTTCTCTCAGCTTTTTTATTACTTACAATGTTTTCCTGCAAAAAGCTGACAGAGATACAGGAAACCGATTTTCTCGATGCCAGTAAAGCGTTAAAGACAGTAGAAAATAATGAAAGTGCTATTATCGGGGCTTATGCTGGTATGCAAATAGAAATGGGAAATCTTATGAATGGTGAATTATCTGATGAACTAAAAACATCAGGTGAGTTTTACAATTCAATTACTACTCATGAGTGGCAGTACGGTGCAGCGGATATAGTGATCAGGGATAATTATACTGCCATTGGATCATACTATCCCATCATTGACCGGGTGAACAGGGTGTTAGCTGCCCTCCCTGCAGCAGATTCCACTAAGCCAGGTGACAATGCCCTTAAGGTGAAACTTAAAGCTGAGGCACTATTTATAAGAGCCTTTTGTCATTTTGAGTTGTTTAGATATTATAGTGGAAATTATGAACCTGATGGAATGGCAATGCCTTATGTGGTCACTCCATCTTTAGGAGCAATCGCAAGAGACAAGATGACCACGTTTTTTCAAAAAATGGACGCAGACATTAACGAAGCAAAACCATTATTGCCAAACAATCTTACAGACATCAATCGGGCGACCAGGCTTGCTGTTAGTGGTCTGCAGGCAAGGATCGCATTATACAAGAAAGAATGGCAAAATGCGATCACTTACAGCACTGAATATATTAGTGCGATCCCACTTTCACCACGAGCTTCTTTTAATGGGATATGGACAGATGCAAATACAAATGAATTAGCGTTCCGATTAAAAAGATCACCAACTAATAACCCATATTTGCAGGGAACAGTTCAGACGAAGGCAGGTTCCACTTATCGCAATACATCTGCAAATGCAACTACTATTGGAACCGTATTTTGGATCCCGTCATCCAAATTGTGGGATAGCTACGACCAGGCAAATGATATCAGGTTCTCTTCTTACATGAAAACCGAACCGCTGCTTACTGCTGCTAACAGGCAATCACGATTGATCACAAAATACGCCGGCACAGCTTATGGTACTTCGGGAGAAAATGTAGCCGATGCCAAAATATTCAGAACAGCGGAGATGTATTTGATCCGGGCTGAAGCAAGAGCTGAGTTAGGAAATTTTACAGGTCCAAATAGTGCTGAATCTGATATAAATGATTTAAGAGCAGCAAGGATCAATAGTTATGCGCCTGTAACATTTACTTCCAAGACTGAAGCGATTGATGCGATAATATTAGAAAGGTTTAAAGAACTTGCATTTGAAGGTCATAGATTTTGGGATCTTAAACGAAGGGGATTAGCGGTTCAGCGTATTGGAACTGATGCTCCCACTTCAACAGGTGCAACACTTGCTGCAGGTAATTTTAGATTTGTAATACCTATTCCTGAAATTGAAATGCAGGCAAATAATCTTATGATCCAAAACCAGGGTTATTAAGATTAAAATTTATAATCTCTAGGTGAAATGTCATAGCCGTTCCGAAATTTCGGGACGGCTATTGATTGGCACTAGGGTTAAATGAATTTTACTCTTTGTTACATTTAAAGTTGACCCAAAGTTGGTGAAGTCTTTTCCATACGTCATCAGAATAGGGCATGGGTGATATTTCATGAAAGACGAATGTTTTATCTTTCCCTGCACAGGATCTTATATGTATTACAACATTTAATGTGATCGGTTGCTTGCTCATATAATCCAGCATATGAACCGAACCTTGAAAAGTTTTCAGATCTTCTTTTTCCGTGGCTCTTGATTTTATGGATGATGTTACAGGAAATAGTTTATCGGCAATTTTACTCGAATCAGTATTGACTTTAATAAGACCGGTATAATAAGCTTTTAAATTATTTTCAATTGTCTTTGCATCAAATACCTGTTGACCGTCTAAATACCATAAGAAAACATAACTCCAATATTCACTAGTTGTTTTTTTGGCCCAGCCAGGCGTAAACCTGATATCCTCAACACCTTTATATGGTATGGATGGCGCAAATCCAATTGGGATTAAAAAACGTTCAATTCCCCATCCTTTTAAAGTATCTAACACATAGGGTGCTTCCCATTTATGGCCATCAAATCCTTCATTAGCATTTTGCCCTGAGCTTTTTAAAAACGGGAGCAGAAGAATTACAAATAAAATATTTTTCATTTCACTACAAGTTAAGATTACACTCAATAGGAATAGGAATTGATTTATAATACAATTTACAGCTTTGTACTTTTTAAAACAGTACCCTGTTTAATTGCAAAATAGATTTCCTTAGCATTCATAATGTTAATTAAAGGATCATTCTTCACAACTATAAATGAAGCCTCATAGCCATTTTTAAACTGCGCTATTTTTCGTTTTGGAAAAATAGCCTGGGGAGTTATAACAGAAAACATTCGGAGCAATTCTAAATTAGAAAATATTCCTGTCGTTACTAAATATTCTACTTCCCACCAACTGTCTCCTCTGTAAGCATCACTGCCCAGAGCAATTTTTACTCCTGCTTCTTTTAGTGTCCATAAATTTATTTTGAATAAACTATCTGCAAGCTTTCTATTTTCAGCGGATTTTACATCCAATATCCCTGATAATGTCGTTACCACAATAACGCCCTTTTGTGCAGCTAGTTTTGCATCCTTTTTATCAATTTGAAATATTTTTAAAGGATAATTTAATAGTCTTAGATTCTCCAGGCTTTTTTGCATTGGATCTCCTCTGAATCCTGGCATATGATTTACTTCATCGACACCAGCAATAATGGCATTATGGAAATCAATGGCAGTTTCTACATGAACTGAAACCCGTAAACCAGCCTTGTGAGCTTTTTTAACTATACTCACAAGCAAACCAGGCTCAAGTCCCCGATGTCCTATGTAGATACTATCATTGATTCGTTTATCATATTCTTCAGAAAAAAGTAAATAGGTTTTTATAAAATCAGGATGACGATCCATTATTTTTGGCCATTTTGCTTCTAATTCGTTAACAGACTTGATCGTGTTATAAAAATCACCTTCTCCTTCCTTTTCTGTTATGTTACCCCACTCAATGTTCCTCTTAACGATAAGATACGGATGCCCTTTGTAAGTAGTGATGCCACCGTTAGAAAAAATCGCATCGATCGTTGTATCCTTATTTATTAAGCCTTTTGTAAGTAATTTCTGACGTCCTTCAATAAAATTATTTGGAACCTTTACATAAAAGATCCCGTGGTTTAAATATTTAGCAGACAGCTCCGAAAATTGATCCGAATAAGCAATGTTATGATTATGTGCTTCACCAAATGGGGGGATCACAAACCCATTATTTAAATCAATAGTAGAATCTATTCTTGAAGGTCTTGTGTTTGATAATATACCGTTAATCGAATACCAATCAGTTTTTTTAAATTCATTTCCATCAAACCATTGTCCATTTTTTAGCTCGTAGGCCTTGGAACTTAGTTGAAAGGCGGTATTGTTCTGGGAGAATGCAACAACACATCCAAGAAGTAAGATCAACAATAATTTTAGATACATAATCTCTTTAAAGTTCAATTTCGCCACACTCGAATTTATGATATAAATGCCTTATTGATAAAATCTAGAAGGGGTGAAGGTTTTAATTATCACTCATGGTCAAAACTAGAGGACGACAGAAATCGGTATGTTTAAAATTATTTGCATTTCTTGTATAATATTCAATATTTTTCATCAAAATATTTTGATTATGAAATGTCACCAACTGACTAAAAATTTTATAGTAGTAATTCTGATGAGCAGTTGTTTAAACAGTTTGGAAGTCTCTGCACAACAAACTACAAGCAGTCTTTATGCACAGACCAGTGAAATGGCCGATGCCATGATACAGTATGATGCTGATAAAGCAAGCATCATGCGGTTTTACTCTACCAGTTCACAAGGAGAATTCGCTGGGAGGCAACAAGGACCTGGCTATAATACTCCTGAAAGAAGAAAACGTTTGCTTGAATTAATTGATGAATACCTGGAGATATTAAAAAGATCTGCATTTGAAAAATGGAATGTAAATGGCAAAGTGGATTATGTTCTTTTTAAAAGAAACCTTGAAAGCGAACAATACCAATTGTTGGAAGAACAAAAGACATACGTCCAGATAGCAAAGTATTTAACTTTTTCCGATAGACTATTCACTTTGCAGAAACCACGGCGTCGCGGTATAGCCGTAAGCGGTGAGGAAGTAGCAAAAGAACTTAATGATATAAACAAAGACATAACTACAGCGATCGACAAGCTAAAAAAAGTTGATAGTATAGAACTAAACCAGGCGAACCTTGCATCAGATGCGGCAAGAGGATTGCAAGGAGTATTAAGAGACTATTTCAATTTTTATAATGGATATGACCCCTTGTTTACATGGTGGGTTCCTAAAACATACACTGCAACAGACAGCTTGCTCGGCGCATTTGCAAATTCTATTAAAAGAAAAGGTAAAGTAAACAATCTTCAAAAAGATGATGGCAGCGGCATTATCGGTAATCCAATTGGTAGTGCGGAATTGGTTAGACAATTAAAATACGAATGGATCTCTTACGGCCCGGAAGACCTGGTAGATATTGCTAATAAAGAATTTGCCTGGTGCGATGCAGAGTTATTAAAAGCATCCCGTGATATGGGTTTTGGAGATAAATGGAAAGATGCATTGGAAAAGGTAAAGCAAACTTATGTGCCACCAGGTAAACAACCGGAAGCTATGTATGATCTATATAAGCAATCAGTTGATTTCTTAAAGAAGAATGACCTATTAACATTACCACCTTTATCTGAAGAAGATTGGGGTATGTATATGATGTCAGCGGAAAGGCAGCGGGTAAGTCCTTTTTTTCTTGGCGGGCAATCCCTGATCATCTCTTATCCAACAAATACAATGACGTATGAAGAAAAAATGATGAGTATGCGTGGTAATAACCCAAATTTTTCCCGTGCTACGGTGCATCATGAACTATTAGCTGGTCATCATTTACAGGGATACATGAATGCCCGTCATAAAACCTATCGCAATTTTGATACACCTTTCTGGACAGAAGGAAATGCATTGTACTGGGAGCTATTGTTATGGGATATGAAGTTTCCCCGCACACCAGAAGAAAGAATAGGAATGCTGTTTTGGAGAATGCATCGCTGCGCAAGGATCATTTTCTCGTTGAATTATCATTTAGGCAAATGGACACCGCAGCAATGTATAGATTTCTTAGTGGACAGGGTTGGTCATGAAAGAGCAAATGCAGAAGGGGAGGTGCGCCGTTCATTTACGGGTGGGTATGGTCCTTTATACCAGATCGCTTACATGATCGGTGGTTTGGAATTTTATGCATTAAAGAAAGAATTGGTGGATACTAAAAAAATGACCTACAAACAATATCATGATGCCATTTTGCATGAAAATAATTTACCAATTGAAATGCTAAGAGCTATTCTAACGAATCAAAATATAGGAAGAGACTATAAACCAAACTGGAAGTTTTATAATAAGTAGAAACTTCCTTGCATCTAGTTTTATATTTCCCTTATAGACGATTTGTGTTAAAACCGCTTACCAATTGATAAGCCTAACCATGGCACAAATCCATTGTTATTTATAACTGGTGTAACGCTTATACGCCACATTAGATTTTTAGTTGTGTGTCGCCTGTAGCCAACACTGGGGATGAAGTTTACAAAACTGTCGCCATTAGAATTTTCTGATTCACCAAATAAGTTGCCATCTATTCGTGTCCATGTTACACCGAGACCAGCATCAATAAATGATTTGTCACTATTAAGTTTAAAAAGATAATTAATCCCGACAGGAATTGTTAAATAGAACGCATTTTCAGTATAGAAACCGACTCCAAGTCTGACTCCCAAACCAGGTTGTTTCGTCAATTGTCTTTCATAATTGACAGAAGCAAAGAGACCATTACCACCTGCTTCCAAATAAATGTCATTCTTTATAAATGTATTTTGTCCGAACGAAGGAGTTATAAAAGCTGTAGTAATAATACACAGGATGAACTCTTTCATAAGCGAGATTTTAATTACAGCCAACATATAAATATACGCCGGGAGCAAGCCTCTATCCAAAAAAAGAATTGATTTCAGAGCTCTGAGTTACAAATTCAGCATAACGATTGAAAAGATTTTATTGTACACAACTGAAAACGGACGAGGTTAAACTTTTCTATACTTATAAGTTACAATTGAAGACATAAATATAAAAAGCTGGCTGTTTGTTATTGTAAATTCTTTGCCGGGGTCTGTCCATTTAAAACTTTCAATTTGAAAATACTCCTGTGATGTAGGAGCAAATGACTTTATGCTCAACACTTCTCCATTAAGCCGATACTCCTTTTCAGAATAAGCTGACATAATAGGATTGAAAGAATCAGGTACCCGCATGATATTCTGCCCGTTCTTTTTCATAAACCACAAAGTATCTCCGACATTAGAACCTTTTACCCAGGTACCATATAGATCGGATTCCTTTCCTCCAATATCTTTTTTACAAGCAAAAGAAAAGGAAGCAAGAACCAGGATAATAGATCCGGCAATTGTTGATCTCATTTTCATTTTGCAAATGACAACACAAACGAATAGTCCGTTGCATTGACGATTGGCGGACGATAAAACAAAAAGCTCCGGTGTTACCCGGAGCCTCGTATTCTCTCTTCCCTTCGCTGGCATTATCCAGATCAGGTGTTATGAGTGTCATCTCAGCCCCCTTTCGGAAAGCACCCCATAGAGAGAACATTTAAATTAGATTAAAAACTGTGCCAGTACCGTCTCAATGTTATTAATTGCCACTATTGTCAACAACTATTTTTCGATGTTTGATCGAGCACTTTCCCTCCAGTGTAAAATTACCAAAGCAACATCGCATTATTATTTATTTGCTTTTTCTTTTAATGGGTTACCTGGTATATGCTTACCTGCAGAAAAAAGAAAATGCACTTGCTAAACAACAACTGGATTATTTGCAAACGATCAATGAAGTATATCCTGTAAACTTTAAAACCGCTGTCAGTCAGTTAGGCTGAATAAAACAAAAATCCATTTCTCTGAAATAGAAAAATGGATTTTTGTAATGAGGTATAATAATTTGTAATTATTACCAGCCGGTATTTTGTTTAAGATTTGAATTTGCTGTTATATCAGATAGAGGTATAGGATAGTAATAATTTCTTTCCGCCCATGTTCGTGTAATGGTAGTTAACCATGTTACTTCCCCAAAAGTATCATTTGATAATCTTTGCGAATTTGGTACTCCGCTAATACTTGCATTTACATTTATATAAGTAATGCTGGCTGGTCTTGGAGCTGGGGGTAACGTTTTATAAAAGACAACATCAGGAATTCCATCTTCATTAAGATCAAGTTGTGCGTCAAGTGCCGGAACATAAATACCATTCCATATCATTGTTAATAGGTCCCCTCTTTTCCAGCGCATGAGATCATAAAAACGAAATCCTTCAAGACACAATTCAATTCCTCTTTCCCTGCGAATTTCTAAGATCACAGGATCTGTAATAGTAGGAAAATATTTTGTTTGCAAATAGGTATCAACGATAACAGGTTTTGTTGATATCCCTCCTGTGATGCCGGCTCTCTTACGTAATGCTCCAATTGTTTTTGCCCAATCTGCATCTGTAAGAACTCCTAATTCCGCTTGTGCTTCTGCATAATTCAATAAAACTTCTGCATAGCGGAAAATTGATACCGCATTATTATTGAGATCTCTTGTGTCATAATAAGTATCATCAAGACTCCATTTAATAGGCATATAGCCGGTAAATGTATAAGAGAACACCGGTGGCGCCGCCACTAATGTTGTTCCAGTTAATCTCTTGTAAGGCCCCATTCGAATCGTTTGTTCCAATCTTTTATCTCTATTCTTTACTTCATCCTTAAACTCCATTGTTTGATAATTGGGATTATTTGTAAAAGGAGTTCCGTCTATATTTAAATAAGTGTTAATGAAATTGCGGATAAAACTAATTCTCACACCAGTAGTAGCACTTGTCATATACCAGTTTGCTGCATGAAGAATTGCTAATGCGGGATCTTGTAATGCTGCTAACATAACTTCCTCGGGAACAGGAGCGGGGTTAGTAAACACTCTCCTGTAAGAAAGAGCAGTGCCAGCACCTTCATACAATTTGAAACCTGATTCATCCATTATTTTTTTTGCAGTTGTTGCTGCCAGTGTAAGTAATGCAGCAGAGGTTCCTCCAAGATTCAGGTTTGTATGGTATTTTCGAAATGTTCCTTCAAATAAACATACCCTGGCTTTAAAAGCATGAGCTACCCATTTTGTAATAAAACTTCGTGAAGCATCTGTGACTGTTTTAATATTCAGAGTCGCATAGTCAAGGTCGGCTATTATAGAATCGATGATCTTTGTACGTGAATCACGACCGGCAAATAATTTCGGGTCATCTATCGCAAGAGCACTGCCGACCCATGGCACATCTCCATATCTTTTTACTTTTTCAAAATAAAAAAATGCCCTGAAGAATCTTGCCACACCATTGTAATGGCGTCTTACATCTTCAGGAACGCGGGGATCGGTATTGTTCTCAAGGAAATAATTTACATTTCTTAATTGTCCCCAGTCCCAATCCCAATCAGGTCCGAGTGCAACTAAATTATAAGCCGATGCAGAGGTGTTGTCGGCTATGCTGGGACTGTATGCATTTCCTCTTAAGAATGGTGGAGCATCTCTTCTTGCGCCATAGTCAGACATATTATCGGCAGTATGCACATTGTTTGCACTTGGGAGGATCTGGTAAAAAGAGTTTGCATACAATTCCAATCCTTTTTCACTGCCGAATACTGCATCTTTGGATGCAGTTGATTCGGGCAGTTGTTCAAGTTTGTTACAACTCATAACAAACGCGGCTATTAAAAAAAGCCACATGTATTGTTGTTTCATAATTATATTTTGTTTCATACTATTAGAATGTTATTGATAAACCAAAAGTGATTCCTTTCATCATAGAGTAATTGTATCCATCGCCCGCATTAGTGGTAGTAAATACCTGGTCAGATACTACAGCGTTTTCAACATCAATATCTCTTGTGCGTTTATATAATGTTGACCATGTCCAGATATTTTCTGCAGATATGTAGATACGTGCATTAGTAGAATGGATCTTTGAAATTATCTTTTGTGGTAAGTTATAGCCAAGCTGAATATTCTTAAGCCGTATGTAGGCTACATTCTGTAGATATTTACTTTGAGCTTGTGTCAGGATACCACCGGGACGGTTTGCAAGACGGGATACATATCTTGGTAAATATGCGTCGGGTCTTTCAGGAGTCCAATGATTATCTAAATGCCATTTGGGTAATTTATTATAAGGCCTGTTGTACTGACCCCAGAATACACCTGCTTCGGTACTGGGGAACCAATCTTGTTTTGCAACTCCCTGGAAAAATGCAGAAAAGAAAATACCATTCCAATCAGCTGACAAATTCATTCCATACATGTACCGTGGAGAACTGTTGCCGATTATATACCTGTCACCTGGATTATTGACTGTGCTTGCACCTGGATTAACAACTCCATCCTTATTGCGATCTGCTAATTTAATATCACCGGGAAAAGTAAGTCCTGATGAAGTAGATAAAAACATTGATTGGTTTGCATGACCGGCAATATCAGCAGCTGAAGTAAAGAAACCTAAAGTTTCATAACCCCATATTTCACCGATCACCATTCCTTCATAATAATCGCTCAATCTTTTCTCTGGATTATTATACTTAGTAATTGTTGCTTTATTATCGGCAAGAGTGAACCGCAGATCATAACTCAATGGTTTTTTACCAACCTGGAATTTATCATTCCATGATAATGTCAGTTCCCATCCTTTGGTTTCAAGATCTGCATAGTTTCCTCTCGGTGCTGTTGCCCCAAATACGGCGGGCGGTGTTACTGCAAGAGTGAACATATCAGTAGTTTCGCGGAGATAGGCATCACCAACAAATCGCAACCGATTAGAAAGCATTGCGAAATCCAACCCGATATTTGTTGTTGTAGAAGTTTCCCATGTAAGACCGTCAGGAAGAACCGATGGTCGGCTTGTGAATTGTGGTCTTATGCCATTTAATATAAGACCAAGTTGAGAAATGGCAAATTGTTCCTGGTAAACATATGATCCAATATTACCATTACCCAATGAACCATAGGAACCGCGGATCTTCAGGTCAGAAATAAATTTTGGCGATACATTCCAAAACGATTCTTTTGAAACCCGCCATCCTGCAGATACTGAAGGAAAGAAACCATACCGCTGGTCTTCAGGAAATTTTGATGAACCATCATACCTGCCATTTACTTCAACCAAATACCTGTCTTTAAAAGAATAATTCAATCTTCCAAAGCCTCCGAGAATTGCCCATTCTTCCCAACCACCCTGGGTTAATATCGATGTGCCTAATGCAAGATTTATATCGTTTGCATTTTCAAATATCAAACCGTTTCGTTGCGCTGTTAAACCTTTGAATGTCGATTGTTCATAATTATACCCTACTAAAGCTTTGAAATAATGTACGTCTTTAATATTGTCTTCATATTCTGCATATATGTTTGTTGCAATGTATTGTGTTCTTTGCCTGATCTCACGAATATCATTTGTAGTAGTTCCCAGATAAGCTATTACACCTGGTTTAGAACTATAGGGGAGAGGAACTTGTTTCCGCTTTTCACCGGTCTCAGTAGTTTGAAAAGTGAAATCACTTTTAATCCTTAATCTTTTATTCAGGAACTCGGCTACCATTCCAACCTTGGTCCTGAAAATTTCTCTCTCCATATCCATTGCGTTCTTGCCATAATAAAAATCTCCTACTGAATACGCAGATGATGCGGTCAGCGTACCATCAGGATTAAGGAGCGGTGCTAAAGGATGTCCTTCATCTGCAATATTTCTGTATATGCCTCCACCTTCTCCAACATTGATAGGTTGATGATATCTGACATTTGAATAGTCTGTATTATTATCAAGCCTCAACCAGGGATACATCTGGACAGATCCTTTGGCCCGAAAATTCAGCATCCGATAATCATCGGAGTTATATCTGAATATTCCATCCTGGTTGTAGATCCTTCCTGTCATCAAAAACGATGTCTTATCGCTTGCGCCGGATATCGTGAGGTTATGTTCTGCCGCACTGTTTGAATTTTTATATAATTCTTTATACCAATCAGTGCTTGCATAATATACATATTCACCTGTAGTAGGATCTATTTCTACTTCTGGTAATCCTGTCAGGTGTGATCTTCTTTCTAATTCAGCAAGATAGGCCTGTGAAAATTTTAAAGTTTTATTGACCGCCTGTGGAAATGTATTTTCCCACGCAACTGTGGATTGTGCAAACATTTTTGCAAATATGTATGCATCATTTTCAAAATCCGGCACCTGTGTCGGTTGTTTAATTGTATAATTGCCGGAATACGTTATACTCGTTTTACCTTTTGCCGGATTTTTTGTTGTGATCAATACAACACCAAATGCGCCTCTTGCACCATAGATAGCGGCTGAAGCTGCATCTTTAAGTATTGAAACACTGGCTATATCATTGGGATTAATTACCGAAGGGTCTCCTTCTACACCATCAATAAGAACTAATGCATTTCCGCCCTGGCCAATAGAAGTTGCTCCCCTTATATTAAATCGCGGAGCCTGGTTTGGTTTTCCATCAAGCATCCTGATATTAAGATTGGGCAATACTCCTTGTAACCCTTGTGTAAGATTTGGTATGGAACGGTTTTCAAGAACTTCAGATGTTACCTGGTCAACAGCGCCGGTCAGGTTTGCTTTTTTTTGCGTGCCATAACCAACAACTACAACCTCACCCAACTGAACACTTTCAGTGAGCATTTGTACATCAATTACTTTTCGACCACTGATTTTTTCTGTAACAGATTTCGCATTGATATAAGTAAATGTCAGGTCCGTAGCATCGCCTACATTAATGAAGTAAGTGCCATCAGCATTTGTGATCGTCTGAGTTTTTGTACCGGCAACTGATACAGTAACACCTTGCAAGGGTGTTTTATCGGTACCTGTAACTTTCCCGCTTATAACATTATCCTGGGAATGGGAAGTAGCATATAGCAATAGCATTAACAGAGAGAGGCAAAAGATCTTTCTCATAATCGTTGAGTTTGTGCAGTTAGAAAATAGGATGCAGTAGTAGGCAAGGGGTAGGAATTAGTTAATTGTAAAGTAGGAAGAAATTTGAACTTAACAATAAGATGATATTAACTTAATAATTAGGAAATCTAAAATCTTTATTACAATCATGTTTTTTTTAAGATCACTTTACTGATCTTAAAAAGTCGTATTGAAAATTCTCCAGGTGCTGCAAATAATACAAACACGAACCAAGACCTCGTTCACCCAAAATTATTCTTATACCTTTAATACTTTTTAGCAGCTTTATCTATGAATAAAATTTTGATCATCGTTTCCTACTGCATTGCAATTGGCTGCAGCTCTGTACCAAAACTTTCTCATACTGATAAACCAGTTACTGCTGCCAGTGATGTGTGGAGCACCGGGAATATTGTTGCGTTTGAAAAAAAACTGGAAGAGTTGCGGAATCACTATCACATTCCTTCAATTGCTATTGGTGTCGTTAATGAAAAAAAGCTGGTAGTAAGAGGTGGATTAGGTTTGGCGGATATAAAAAAGCAAATCAAGCCGGATGAGAATACAGTTTATCACCTTGCATCGATCACTAAAACTTTTGGATCCATCATCCTCATGCAATTAGTGGAACAGGGAAAACTAAGTCTTGATGACCCGATTGAAAAATATGGGATCAATTTAGGCGCAAGATGGGGGAGTGATCCCCGTATAAAAGTAAAACACCTGTTAACGCATACTGCTATGGGTAGCTGGCGAAATGGTTATAAACCGGGTTATAAATTCAGATACAATGGAGACTGGTATGGACGATTGGGTCAAGTAATTGAAAAAGCATCCGGAGAAAGTTTTGGAGAATTAGTGATGAAGAATATCATTACGCCATTGGAAATGATCAATACCGTGCCAAGTACGGATGACAGCGTAAATTTTAAATTGACTGGCTATAACAAAGATTCTTTTTTGACAAAAGTGGCGCTGCCTTATAATTGGCAGGGAAAACAGATAGCGCCAATACAAATGAAATATAGTTTTGGCCCGGCAGCGGGTATCATGAGCAGTGTGGCAGACCTTGCTAAATATTCCATCGCTATTGATGAAAAAAAATTTTTAAAACCAGATACATGGGAAGACGTTTTCACTCCTTATGTTACACCTAAAGGAAAAACAATACAGTATGGTCTCGGCTGGTTTGTGAAAGATTATAAAGGGTTAAAAATTATATGGCATACCGGTTGGTGGTATGGTTATTCAACACTGCTGATAAAGATCCCACAAAAAGATCTCAGTTTTATTATTCTTGCTAATTCGCAAGACCTGAGCCGGCCGTTTTATCTTACGCATTACCCTGTGCCATTACCAGACCCATTCAGCAAAAGCTTGAGTAAAGATTTGTTAGTCTCTGATTTTGCGTCTCTGTTCATTCAATATTTCGTCATGGAGTGATCTTGTCAGGATCTGGAAAACCATATTTCAAAATGTCCTGGCCTTGTGCCTCTGCCGGAACCTCCGATCTTTTTAGGGGTTTCATTGATTTGTAATCCTATGTTTTGAGTTTTCATTATTGAAATTAACCTTAAAGCATCTTGCTGTTCTTCTTCCCGGTAATACCTGACTTCGGTTTTAGGAGGAATATAAATATTAGGTTTTTTTCCAACGTTTTCAATGTCGGGCACAACAAAATTTTCATTTCTTAATGTCGCTTGTAAAGATTCTGCTACAGTTCTTTGACTTTGATCGCTTATTTGAATATATACCCTTGGACTCAAATTGCTATACTGCGAAACAAGAGGAGATTCCTTCTGATCGATCTTTTCAATGATCTCTTGTTTTTTAATTATCTGTTCTTCAGTAGGGTCTTTTATTGAATCAAGTTTTTCCTTTTCTCTTTTTAACCGAATGTATTCTTTGTATTCAACTTGAAGTGTATCGAAGTATTCTTTCCATGACCTTTTTAATTCTCCGCTTGGAGCTACAATTGAAAGATATTTTGATAACTGAAATCGCTCCTGTATGTTATCCACTTTTTTTACATCTTGAGCATATTTATCGAAATATTCAAGCTCCTTTACATCCTGCTCTCTTTCTTTAAACAGGTCACTTATAATCAAGGTAACTGTGGCTATACAAACTGATACTATCGTGTATTTTGAAAGCTCAATTATTTTTTCAAGTTTCTCTGTCGGAATACTGTCCTTTTTAATAAAATAGACAGCAATAAACAAACCAATAATTGTAATTGCAATGAATACTCCATAAAGGATAAACGATATAGTACCTGGATTCGATAACATTATTCTGAATTTTAAGGTTATAAGATCTTATATAATATGGAAGCTTTTTATATTATCTTTTTATTTTGAAAAGATACTTTCACGAAATATCAATTAAACGAAACATACCAGTTAGCGCTTGATCACCTTTAATTGACAGATGATCTCACGACTTATCGACATCTCAATAAAAGCCTGGGACTTTCAAACTCATGTAAGTATAGAGCAGGATTAATATGTTTGAAGGTAATTGAAGCGTATTGCGAAATCAATCACCCCTTTGAGGTATATCACATCAACTTTTTCTTTTTTTTATTTTATGAAATACTGCCGATAGCTGGGACGTTTTTCCCTTAGTCTCTGTCTTTTTCATGTTTCCAAAGGCCATAACTTTTTGTCCAGCCATGCGTTTTATTCCGATACCAAAAATGTAACAGCATGGCAAAAGCAAACATGATAAGTAGAATAATCCAGAGTAATTTGGTTCCCCAGAATAAGAACAGAATAGCTCCTAATAAAACATATTTTAAAACCCTGAACCAAATAGGCTGGGAGTGCTTTGAAAATGCAACCTCCAATTCACGTTTGATAGTTTTACTTAATGCCATTGAATGATCTTACAGGTTTGAAGATTTTATTGAACACTATTCTGACTGTTAAAAGTATTGTTCAGAAAACAATAAAGAACTTCGTAGCTGGGCCTGCCGTGGGAGTAACGTTTCATTCTCTTTGACAATAGTTTAAAATTGCGGGGGTTACCATTTTCGGAACATACAACTCACTAAAATCTACGTATACCGCCTGTCGAAGATCGTTACAAATTTTTGCCTGCTCGTCTTGCGGGATTGAAATAATATCTTCCAAAGTCAAATGAGTTTCTTTGATCTCTCCGGATAAAAGTTTGGCATTATTATATTTATATTTTTTTATGCGGGCAATTGCCCGATGCACCAATGATTCTCTCATAAGCGGTTCCAGTTTTAAAGCTTTATCAAAAGCTTCAATGGCCGCATCAAAACGCAACTCTTTCATCAATAGAAGACCTTCTTTATAACGTGTATCGGAACTAGTGCTGTCTATCTTCCAGATTGAATAAAAATATTTGTTCGCGTCTTTTAAGTTTCCTGTATTGATGCTTTGAAAAAAGAAAGTTTTGTAATAATTGAGGTCATTTGTTTTTTTATCTTGAAGGGACTGGGCATTTTTTATCAATTTCATTTGCTTGACTTTCCCTGTAGAATAGTAAGAAAATGCTGTATCGTATTGAGTTGCTTTTTTTGGCTTTCTTTCACTCTCGATCTGTCCATTAACGAAATATTTCGTTCCATGCTCAATGATCTTTCCGGCTGCATATTTTCTTGAGTTCATTAAAACTCCGTTTGGATAATAGTCATTCCAAATGCCATATAAGATCCCGTCTTTATAATTGGAAACTGATTTCTTATTGCCATTCTTAAAATAGACAGCTAGTTCTCCATTCAGTTTGCCATTGAATAATGTTCCTTTGTTTTGTATTTTTCCGCTGTTATAGTAGTCTATATAAATTCCACTGTATGGAGTGTCATTCAGATTCCAAATTTCATTTTTCACTACCATTTGTTTAAGGGAAGGAATTCTCTTGAGGCTATCCGGCCGGTTGCGGTATGCTTTTGTAAAAATATAGATAATGCCATCCAACTGCTCCGACCGTAATGCTTTTAAGGAGTCTTTATTTTTAATGACAGTAATATCGGCAATATCATTTGGATCAATAGGGTTCCATTCTTCAGGATCATTTAGAATAGGAATTGAATCTATTACGAATAAAATTTTTACATTCGGGAGTTGACCAGACGAAGTTGCCGAGATTGATAAAAAGGCAAGCAAAAAAATTGAGAGTTTGATCATGAGATTAGCGTAAACCATTTTAAAACGTATTGAAACAATTTACACTTTTAAGAAACGAAATATAAATTTACATCTATATTTTTATTGCCCATTCGTTTAGCATTGATCTTCCCAGCAAAGCATTGGCTTCGGCATCATCTTTAAATTTTTCTTTTTTAGGATCCCATTTTAACGGTCGTTTTACCTCGTAGGCAATATTGCCAATGTTACAAACTGTGGAAGTGCGATGCCCTATTTCAACATCACATATCGGTTTGGTACGTTTACGCATGGCATTTAAAAAATCTTTGTAATGGTTCTCGCTTTTGTACACATGCTTTTGCGCATCGCCAATTGGTTTATCTTTTATGGATGCAGGAGTAGTTTCAAGTTTGCCACGGGCTATGCGTATTTCGCCTTCTGTTCCTTTAAATGACACAGCATTGTTCCATTCCCATTTTTCATGGGTCATAATAATACCGTTGTTATACTTGTAAGTTAGAAATGGATGCTCTGCGTCCGGGGCAAAAATTTCTGTTGGGCCGCTATCATCCATATCCAAAGCCCATTGAGCAATGTCAAACATATGTGCACCCCAATCAGTTACCATACCGCCACCAAATTCTTTATATTTTCTCCAGTTAGGATAAACATCTTTTGTAATAGGTGGCGCCAGTTCAGCATTAAAGGGTTTGAATTCATTTGGTCCCAGCCATTTGTTCCAATCCAAACCATCGGGTACAGTTTCTCCAGGCAGATCATAAGCAACTGGGGGCGGACCAACATTTACTTTTATACTTTTTATTTCGCCAATAAATCCATTGCGAACAATCTCAACTGCCTGGCGAAACTCCGGCCATGAACGTTGCATACTTCCAGTTTGAAAAACACGTTTGTGTTTCCGTGCTGCATTCACCATTGCCCTTCCTTCTTTTACAGTAAGTGCTAATGGCTTTTCACAATAAATATCTTTTCCTGCCTCTGCCGCCCGAACAGCCGCTGCCGCATGCCAATGGTCCGGTGTTGCAATAACTACAGCATCGATATCTTTTCTTGCAAGTATTTCCCTAAAATCATTATAAACCCCAATGTCATTAGTAACGGGTTGTTTATTTTTTTCCTGGTTAGTTTTTATAGTCTTCAGCATCAGCTCTGTTTTGTCTTTATATACTTCACTCAATGCTGCGATTCGTATCTCGTTTGTACTTAAAAAAAAGTTGCTGAGTATGCGTCCTTGCTTTCCACAACCAATAAAACCGAGGGAGATCATGTCACTTGGAGCGATGAATTTAGAACCATCATACCGGGTACCTCCAAGAACAAATCGTGGTACAATTATATATCCTGCAAGCGCCGTTGCCGAGTATTTTATAAAATTTCTTCTGCTATTGTCAACAGGTGGTTGCTTTTTTTTATCAGTCATTCTTTATTGATTTATTATTGATAAAATAATTATTTTATTAAAGCCCATTGGATGGCCCCGGCAATATGCTGAAGAAATAGAGGCTCGGTAAAAGCTTCCGGGTGATGACCCCACTCTGTATAAAAAGCTCTGCCACCATCGTATTTATGATACCATGCTATTGGATGATAGTCGGGCATTTTGCCACCTGTATAAGTTTTCTCATCGATAGTAATTAATACAGTCACTGATTCTTTTTTAAAAGATTTAAAGTTGTAGATCTCTTCCAGCCTGCTCAATGTATCGGGCATAAAATTAACTGACGGGTGATTTTTATTTACAACATTATATAAGGCTACTTGGGGCTTGGGATGGCTCTCAAAATAAGCACCTACTAAATTGTTATACCATTGCCAGTCATACTCCGTATCTGTAGCGGCATGAATACCTACAAAACCACCACCGCCATTTATGTATTTCTGAAAAGCCATTTGCTGCTCATCATTTAAAATATTACCTGTTGTACTTAAAAATACAACCGCACCATATTGTTTAAGATTTGCTTCAGTAAACACAGTTGCGACTTCCGTTGTATCTACGTCCCAGTTTTTTTCAGAACCCATTTTTAATAGCGCTATTTTACCGGCGTCTATCGATTTATGCCGATAGCCCTTGGTAGAACTGAATACCAATATTTTTTGGGACTGCATTATTTTCTTTGCTGAGGAACAGCCGAAAAAAATAACAATAATTAAGAGGAAGATTTTAAATGAATTACTCATAATATGGATGATTGTTTAGAGTTGCTGACTACTTGTTTTGTTTTGTGAAAATATTATTTCAGTTTCCTTTGATCCCAAAATTTTTCTCGTCGGTGGATTCCCCTTTACCGTTATAAATTGCCACCTTAGGATATGGGTAAACAGGTCGGGTCATTACCGACTTCCCATTTTCTATCTTCGAAAAAATAACGCGGTCAGGTGCTTTATCGTTTTCTGTCCAGTCTTGTATCAGCTTTACCAGATCAACGTTATCTGCCCCGGTTCCTCCGCCACAATGCAGAACACCTGGCAATAAGAACAGGCGAATATAAGACTGTAGATCTTTATCCTTTTTCATTGCTTCTTCATAATGGTTGATAGTCGCAAATGCGGAAAGTGCGGGGTCATTCCAGCCATGATACATGATCATCTTTCCCTTCAACTTTTTAAAATCACTATAGTCGCTTTGAGTGGCATCGAGGTAAGAAGATGCATAACGTGTGTCTTCGAAAAATTTCTTAAAATCGTATTTGGTATAATCCCATGACGGATCATTGTAAACTAAGTATTTGAACATGTCGGTACCAAACATATAATGCAGGCTCGGCATTTGAGCTGATCCTGCGATCCAGGCATCCCAGGATCCATTTTCTGCTTCTAAGCCAAAGGGAAAGGAGGGATAGACTTCCTTACCCTCGATCATCACTGGACTATAAACAGCTTTAATGGCTGACAATTGCTGCTTTGTAAAACAATTGGGCCCGGCTTTATCATTTGGGCAAACGGGTAGTTTTGAAAAGTCAAATTTGCAATTCCTCGGATCGTTAATGATCTTATCATTTAGCCCATCTATATTATCGCATTGCTTTAACACAAGTTCCTGCAACAACTTTAAATTGGCATTTGTAATAACAGGCTTTTTCAAATTCTTCGGATCAGGATAATTGAGTTGGCAGCCTTGAATAAATTTGGCGCCAATAGCTGGCCAATTAAAAGCAGGTGCACCGGCAACAATTCCGTTAAAGTCTTCAGGATATAATTGCGCTTCAACCATTGCCTGGCCGCCGCCTCTTGAACAACCTAAAAAATAGGAGAAGGCAGGGTAAGCACAATAGAAACTATTAATAATAGATTTGGATACGACCGCTGTACGGTGTACAGCTAAGCGACCGAAATTGATCTGCCGTTCCATATTATTAAGTGCCCATTCTGCAGAGAGTGGAGTTCCTTTATGACCGGTGTTAGTTCCCACCGTTACGTATCCCGTATTGACATAACTGATCAAATCATTTTGAATACTTCCTACATATCCTCCTCCGCCTGACATAAGGAATCTTCCATTCCAGGTTTGCGGCAGCAGCAATTCAAATTCTATTTCTTTACTTATTGTTCCCGATACTTTGCAGAATGGGACGCTAATTATATTTGGAGGCATCCATGGTGCACCACCCGTGATGGTGTCTTTTGTAAACGATACAGCTTTCAAGATCTTTACATCCGGCAACCGAAGATCTTTTAGTTGCTCACAAGGCAGACAGGATCTTTTATTCACAGCGTCTTGTCCAAAAAAATACAAAGGACAGGATCCAAAAAATACCAGGAAGATAGAAGTGATGATTTTCATGTTAAATCGTGTTGGTGAGTGGGTCTTGTTGAAATTACCAAGATTTATTCAGATACTGATTTATTCAATATGCCCAATTTTAAAATCTTTCCACGATTCATACTTCCATGAACCACGTGGCAGTTTTTTAAAACCGGATCTTCAGTCATCCCGATGGGCGAACGGGAAAAATTAATTGTTAGATATTTGCCCCGTAAGAGAATCAAAAAATTATTATCATGAAAAAAACTGCCTTATTGCTTTTATCACATCTTGCCTGCATTATGGTTTTATATGGCCAGGATACACCAGTAAATGACAAACTACAAAAAGAGATCACTTCTTTAATTGATCAATATTCACAGGCAAGAGAAAAAAGAGATACGGCATTATTAAAAACCATTTTAACACCGGCTGTGGATCAGTTGGTTTCTACTGGTGAGTGGAGGGTAGGAATAAATGCCGCTGTAGAAGGTATGATGAAAAGTTCGGCCAATAGCCCGGGAACAAGAACCCTTCATGTTGAAAAAATTCAAACTATTACTTCTTCATCTGCCATTGTAGATTGCCGGTATGAAATACAAAATACAGATGGAACTGCACGGAAAATGTGGAGTACTTTTATTGTTATTGCTGATAAGAAAACATGGAAGATCATGGCAATAAGAAATATGCTGCCAGCAGCGAATAATTAGTATGCTATAGAATTGCTTTGCCCTTACATTTTATTAATCGCCGGTTGCGTTTGAAAAAATAACAACAAAATGGCTCACATCCTGGATAATATGATCTGGAATGCTATTAACACTGGCAACAATGATATTGCTATTATAAACGGGGATGTTGGTTGTTATTTGTCGGACATTGCTCCATTTGCGGGAATGGAAGTTTTTAATGATGCTAATCTTAAAAAATTGTATGAATTTATTCCTGCCAATAGGAGTGTGGCGATTTCCTCGTTAAGTAAAATGGATCATGACGAAAGCAGGTGGAAGCTGCTACAGCCAATGGATGTAACACAAATGGTATATGAACACCCCGTGAAAACATTCATTACTAAGAATAGTTCACTAATTGTTGCTCTTTCAGAAGAACATGTGCCGAAAATGATGGAATTAACTGCGCTCACAAGACCCGGCCCCTTTTTACAACAAACCATCAGGTTCAAAAATTATTTCGGAATTTTTATTGAAGACCGGTTAGCTGCAATAACAGGACAACGTATGCATCCCAAACCATATATGGAAGTAAGCGCTGTATGCACACATCCTGATTTTCGCGGTATGGGTTATGCAAAAACATTGATGCTGCATGTAATGAAAATAATTCTGAATAATTCTTTTACTCCTTTTCTTCATGTATTATCAAATAATACTAATGCCATTGAGCTTTATAAAACGATCGGCTTTCGGACACGGAAACAAATTTTTGTTGATGTGATACGAAGATTGTGATGTTTAGTAGATTATTTCAACTTCATTCTAAGTAATGGATAGTTTCTGCCCTGGTCGTCTTTTTCTGTTCTTTCAATTATTTCAAATCCTGATTTTTTATAGAAGTTTACTGCTTTTATATTTTGTTCATTCACATCAACCTTGTCAGAAGCTAATTCGCTTATTGCGAAATTCATAAGCATTTTACCTAATCCTTGTTCAAAATACTTTGGATCTAAAAACAGCATCTCTATTTTCTTATCAGCCACGCCAATAAATCCTATAACTAAATCATCTTCGGTCAGGCAGTACACTTGAAAGTGATAGAAGTTAATAGTTTGTACAAGTTCTTTAATTTCAGTAAAGTCACTCGGAGTTAAAAAATCGTGAGTAGTAAGAACTGAATGCTCCCAAACTCTCAGAATTTGTTGTTTGTATTTTTGATCGTAAGCCTTTATTTCAAATTTACCTGTTTGCATGATCTTGATGAACTGTTGCGCTAAAGTAAAAAGATCTTTTTATTTCTGTTTTCTTAGGGCAAGATCCCTCAGCCGATGGAATCAAAATGATAAGTTAAAGGGGGCAATAGGAAATTGCATCGGCTTATCTTTGCATCCCTGACACTCAAATTGTACTATGCTGGAAATACTTATCGTTGCAGGCCTTGCGAGTTTCGAAATTTATGCGGCTATCCCTGCGGGCTTTGCGTTTGACCTATCTCACTGGACCATATTTTTTGCAAGTGTAACCGGCGGACTGGCCGGCGTTTTTGTTACCGCATTTTTAGGTGACAGGATCAAAAAAATATTCCTTAAAAACAAAACTCCTAAACCAGAAAAAAAGCACAAAGGACTTGCCCATCGTATTTGGCTCAAATACGGTATCATCGGGCTTGGTTTTATTGGAACAATGACGGTAGGTGCTCCTGCAAGCATTGCTGTTGGCATCGGGTTTAATGCGCCGCTTAAGAAATTGCTTACCTGGTGTTGTATTGGAGTAATTACAAGATGTGCTTTGTTTACTGCCATTGGTTATTACGGAGTGAAATTGATTGTGTAAGCCGTTCTTAGAATAAGACATTGGACCACTAATATCAAAGCCTTTTAAGACATTAATAAAAGCGTCGTGATTTTCTCTTCTTAAAACTACGAAGTCACAGGAATTATATCTATAAAATTCTATTTTCCTCCCGAAACAGAGGAGGCATGCAAATGGACAATTTTCCAATCTTTATTTTCCTTTATAAATACCAATGTTCTCCTTGATAAATAATTATCGTTAGGCGTTAAATGAAAGGTAACAATAGCTGTATTGCCATATAATTGCATGAATATATTTTTAGGGTCTATTTTCAGATCAAATTTTTTTGTTGAATCAATGAATTCCGGAAATATTTCCAACCAGGTTTCTTCAATTTCTTTTTGTCCAATTCTTCGCTTTCCTTCCTCCCAGGTTGGAAAAAAAATTGTTGCATCGCTTGAAAAAGAGTTTCGAAAATTCTTCCAGTCAAAATTGATAAAAGCTTTTACGAAATTCTGAGCTGCCTTTGTCACTTCGAGGGAGTCATTTGTTTGCCCTTGCACAAACAGGCTTGCAAAAGAGATAGAAAGCGACAAAATTAATTTTGTGATATTCATAGTTGGCATTATTGAAAATTAAGAATGCATGGCGCATATAAATATACGTAGTAAACAATTTGCAGTTTTCAAAGTTGGTCATGAATTACAAACTCAGAGTAACGATATTGTTACCGCTTATAGAAAAAATATTCCAGCTATCAAACTTCTATTTATTTTACTTATTGACTGTTCTTTCATAATCGATGCAGTCATGGTAAAAAATAAGTAAAATGAAAATAATTGCATTGGTCTTTATTGTTGTTCTCTTCTCCTGCGATCAAACCAATAAGCAAAGCACCATTATAGATTACCTGGGACAGAAGCCGCCAATTGATTCAGCAGAAGTTTTTGCAAAAGGAATGATCAGTACAAGCTCTCTTGAACATAGTGCACCTGTTTTTTCGCCTGATGGTAAAACTGTGCTTTGGTCAGTTATGAAGATGCCTGGTTATCATATGATCATCTTAGAAATGAATTATGATATTAACAAATGGTCATCGCCACATACCCCTTTATTCAGTGATACTTTAGCCAACGAAGTTTATCCTTCCTTTTCGCCAAATGGAAAGCAACTTTATTTTAGCTCAGACAGGATTGGCTCAAAAAGTGATATAAATACAATTGGCAACAGGTTGTGGAGAGTAGAAAGAAACGGGAAGGAGTGGGGCGTTCCGATTTTGCTGGACACAATTATTTCAAAAGGTGGCGAATATGCTTGTTCAATAAGTGAAACTGGTAATTTGTATTTTACTTATGGCGCACAACGTTCTCCTGATTGGAATATTCTTCGATCAGGAAATGATAATGGAAAGTATGGTTCTCCTGTTAAAATGGAGTTGAATAGCCCGGGTTACGAGGATGGGCCTTTTGTTGCGCCTGATGAAAGTTACCTGGTCTTCGAATCAGACAGATATGGAAGTATCGGGGGAAGTATTGATCTGTTTATTAGCTTTAAGAATAACAATGGACAATGGAGTGAACCAAAAAACATGGGCGATAAAGTAAACAGTTCATCACATGAACGGTTTGCAAGAGTTTCTCCCGATGGCAAATATTTATTTTTTGGAAGTAACAGAAATCAAACAGAAAAAGAGCCTGGCTTTGATATATTTTGGATAGATGCCAAAATTATTAAAGAGTTAAAAAAAGATAATTAACGATCCATGTTGTTAGCAGTGCCTGGTTACTGATTTTTAAAAAACATTTTTCGGAAGTGTTGAAATCGAATTTAAACATCTGGAATTTCTGGCTCAACTAACTTAGCTAACTTTTCTAAAGATTCTTGCCAACCTAAATAGCACATTTCTGCTGGTATCATAGAAGGAATATCTTGCTGCAAAATTTTTATTTCAGTGCCAACCAACACCTTTTTTAGCTCGACAGAAGTAGTCATTTCACCAGGAAGGTTGGGATCGTCAAATTTATCTGTGTATTTTAAAAACACATTTGGTGTGATCTCGAGGTATTTTCCTCCGAATGAATGGCCATTACCGGTAGAAAAATTGTGAAATGACATCCTAAAGGTTCCTCCCACTTTAACATTCATCTCATGCACAGTACAAAGGAAGCCATACGGAGGTAACCACGATGCAATTGCATTAGCTTCAATAAATGCACGATAAACCTTTTCAGGAGGGGCTTTAAGAACTCTATGTAACGATACGCTGTTGTTGGCCATAAAAATCTTTTGAATTAATTTTTAGTTCTTTTCATCAACCTTCACAAATTTAAATAGTTTTTTTATCAGGTCGTCGCATTGAACGAATGATCATGATCTTGGAATAGGAGGCCGGTTTTTGCGATAAGAATTTTTAATATAAATTTTTCCATTACGAAAAGTGAAAAGATCACAGCCGGTGACTTCAACTTTGCTGCCATCAACTTTTGTTCCAACGAATGTCCACTCGGTTACGGCCCTGTCACCTGAGATAAAATGGTGTGGATCGATCCATTTTGCATCCGGGTAATTTTTAAAAACATCTTCAAATGCTTTCTTTACGGCCTCTTTGCCAACAAATTTTTCTCCATTTACATCGGGGCCAGCTGATGCTTCGAATATACAATCGTCAGTCATGTATGACATGATCTTATCTGCATCATGTGAATTGAATGCATTAGCAAAGCTATCAAGGATGGCGATTGCAGATCTGTTTTCTTCTGCAGACTTTATCGTTGTTTGTGACATAAGTTTACCAGTAATGGTTGAGGAAATTAAAAAATATAGCACCAGCTTTTTCATCTTGTAAAATTGTTCACAGAAGTTAGGACATTTTTTCAGTCTTACAAATTGGAATAGGTGGCATTGGTAAAACTTGTCCCGACTTGTCGGAGTTGATACTGAATATCCCGGATAACTATCGGGACAGGATAATCCTGCCAGCTGGTGGCAGGGATTGAATATTTCTTATGTTATTGAATCCTGCAAATAACAAAATAGAAAATTACTTTTTGTTTTGCCTGTTTATAATTTTTACTATGAACGAAATAAGCACAATGAGCAGATGAAATAAAAGGATGTAAATGGTTATGATTGTACCATATACTCCGATACCGGAGAACACTACTTGAGCTACACTGCCTTCTTTACCTAAGAAAAAAACAATAAATGAAATAAAAGTAACGATGAATGTGTAAGTAGCGATAGTTAATATGCGATTAGAAAACCTGGACAAGAAGCGCATCTTAATGGTTTGTGATTGTAAGTTAAGAAAACTTATGCAATCAGTTATGTTGAGTCCAATTTTTTCGGAACTGATTCTTGATCACATAACGGGAGGATTAATTTATTTTCAAATTATCATGTAGCTTAGTCCTCATGGATCTTACCGCAATCAAACAAGCTCAACAACGGATCAAACCTTACGTTAAACGAACAGCGCTTGAACATTCTGAAACGCTCAGTAAATATTTAGAGACAAATGTTTTTGTCAAATATGAACTCTTTCAAAAAACTGGTTCGTTTAAAGTTCGCGGAGCTTTTAATAAACTGCTAAGCCTGTCTGCAGAGGAAAGAAAAAGGGGAGTGGTTGCTATCAGTGGTGGTAACCATGCGCAGGCTGTCGCTTACGCCACGAACGTTTTGGATGTTGATGCAGTTGTATTAATGCCACAAACAACTCCGAAAAATTATTTAGAGGCAACACGCAATTACGGGGCAACAGTTGATCTGCAACCAACGATCCAGGATGCTTTTAAGAAAATAAAAGATTATGAATCACAAGGGAGAATATTTATTCATCCATTTGATGATCCATTGGTGATGGCCGGACAAGGAACTCTTGGGCTGGAGATCATGGAGGACCTACCGGAAACAACTGATATTATTATTAGTATCGGAGGAGGGGGCTTTGAGGGTGGAGTAAGTACGGCCGTTAAAGCGATCAAACCCGAAGTAAGAATCTGGGGCGTTGAAACTATTGGTGCAGATGCAATGTCGCAAGCTCTCAAAGCAGGACACCCGGTTGAACTTTCTGCCATTACTTCGATTGCAAAAACATTGGGTGCGCCTTCTGTTTCTGATCGAACCTTAGCATTGGCGCAGAAAAATTTGGAAGAAGTGATCGTTGTTACAGATGATGAAGCGGTGCGGTGGTTAAAATTTATTCTTGAGCGGTTGAAAGTTTTAACTGAACCCGCAGCTTCCTGTACATTGGCTGCTGCCTTGCAGTTAAAAGATCAATTCAAAAAGGATAGCAATTTAGTTCTGATCTTTTGCGGAGGCAATCTTTCGGTTGATGATCTGTGCAAATATTGTAATCAGGGTTAATTTTTTAATTGCTCAGTTTTTGTATGCATTCAGCTTTTGCAAACACAAATGCTTAGTAATCCCGAAAGTCCTGACTGCGGCAGAGAGGGATATCATTCTGAATAAAATTTATCATTCTTCCAGTTGCGTGGATTGTTTATTATATAATTCCTGATTGAATGAAATTCATTCGTATCTCGGATGATGTGATCGTGAAATCGGATTTGCCAACCAAATTGAAATTTATTTTCATTACAAAATTTTGTTACAGCAGATTTAAAAGAACCTACCATGGCGGAGATCGTGTTTTTGCCTTGATTACGAAAACGAGGATGCGGTTGTTTTGTCTCATGGTCTTCGGTATTTGTCTTTCGTAGAGACAGGGCATGCCCTGTCTCTACAATATTAAAACCTGCACCATTATCTAATGTACGGGTTTTCGATCAATACAATTCCATGTACATGATTGGGCATTGTAACAAATACATCCAAATAAAAGTATGGGAAATGATCCGGAATATTCATCCAGCAGTTATTTGCATATTTACCGATATCCGATAGTTTTATTTCTGCGTTAATAATTTTTCCAAAATAATGTTGACGATCAGTTGTGCAAATGGCAATAAAGTAAGCGGCATTACTGCTATAATCCCATGTTGATAAACGGGCAGATGGAATTCGGTATCTATTCTTGAATTTGCCTGGCATCGGTTTGATGGTTCATTAAAGGTACAGATTGTAGAACCGGATTTGTTTTGTCACGATTGTTATGGATACAGTGTTATCAATGTTTGTTTTGATTGATTGTCGTAGAGTAGAGACAGGGCATGCCCCTGTCTCTACGAAGAATAACAATCTGCCCACAACATTTTTATTCATGTTGGTTTCTTTAGACAAGACCATGGGCAGATTGAAAACTCGTGATAACGATTGAAGATTTTTTATTTTATTGAACACTACAACACAGAGAAAGTAGTGTTTCATTACTTGATACGATTAAAGCCTTCATAATTCCCATAATCCCGGTCGACCGAATTTATTTCCATTCTGTCAAGCATTTGTCTTAATTCATTTTTTGTAAAATATAGTTCCTCGTCTTTAACAAAATAGTCATCGTCATTTAGCCTGGAAATAAAACCGTGATATACTAAATTATTATGGTATGCGACAACTGTGTCGCCATTAATGCTTACTAGGCGCAAAAAATAATAGGTCGTTGAATTATTTTCATCTTTTCTAATTTTGTAGACATCACCCACTTTTGGATTGTCAACTAGTTTTGCTTTTTCTTTTTGTGTGTTAAGATTTGCATTAATGAGTATCATAATCAATCCTGCAAGAAGAATTGGGAATAGAAATAGATAAAATGGTGTCTTGGCGATTCCTTCGTAATGCTTTTGAATTGCTTCCAACCTCATTGGTTCACCGCAATTATTACATCTTATTTTGACTGACTTGTCGCCGACAGGAAAAACAGGAATAAAAAATAAATGATAGTAATCTCTATATACTTTGACATCAAGGTCAAATGATTTACAACTTTGACATGCTTGATGATTATCTGTGTACTTTTTTATTCTTGCCGTCCGTCTGCCGTAAATTACAAACATTCGAGATTGATTAACATTGTCACATAAATATACGTCGTAGCAACTTTTCCAAGCAATTATTGAATAAACAGATGAATGCTGAATAGAATTGTTACAGCACAAGAGTGCGACGCAACAGAAGCTTAATAGTAGCAATCAGCCTGGCCCATTAATATCTTATCCAACTAAATTGATATTCTACCGGAGCTTTTAAACCACGTTCAGAAATTTTTTTGAAACGGTCGGGGAGGGTCATTAAATAATCACGGGCTTTATTGGCGGCGCCGGTAAGGCTGCCAATGTTTGCAATATCCCATTCCTGTATCAATGATTCCAGTATATGCGTATAATCAAGACTGGTGTACACACCAAGACGTTGTGCCGCATCGCTGAAGTGAGCAAAGGTTTTTCCAATTGATTCACCGGCCTGGCGCAGAAAATGTGCGGGCATAGCAATGCGTTTGCGCATCATGTCTTCAAAAGCCAGCATCATTTCACTGGCATCTATTTCAAATATTTTTGTTACAAAACTTTTATATGCTTTTGCATGTCGTGCTTCATCGGCAGCGATCACACCGCATATTTGTGAGAGCTGGTTGCTGCCATGTTTTTTTGCCAGCGTGGCTGTACGCCGGTGAGAAATATTAGTAGCCAGTTCCTGGAAAGAAGTATAGACAAAATTTTTATAAGGATCTCTTGCAGTTTGTATATCCATACCATCTGCAATTAAATGCTGTGTGCTTATTTCCATCTGCCGCATATTGACACGACCAGAGAGATAAAGAAATTTATTCAATAGATCGCCATGCCGGTTCTCTTCTGCCGTCCACATTCTGATCCATTTACTCCAGCCTTGCGGTTCCGTCTTTGTTATTCCATCTACATCCATCAACCAGCTTTCATAAGTTGGCAAAGCTTCTTCGGTGATCGTATCACCGACAAGAACGGCCATATAATCATAAGGAAGCTCTTTGCATTCTGCACGCAGTTCTTTTATTTCTTTGATAAAATTTTCACTGCCACTATCAGGTAAAAAATCTGCAGGCTGCCAGTTATCATCGATCTTTTTTAGAAATTCTTCAATGATGCTTTCAATTTTTTGAGCGAGGAAATGCATTGCTTCGATGCGGGACGGTTTCAATTTTACTTCGTACATGGTAAAGAGTCATGACAGTGTTAGCTGTCTTCATTTTGTGGAACATTAAGTATTATATCATTTCAATGTATCAAGGGGTTTTTAATTTGTATATGGTGACGACACCAGGTAAACCCATTAGTGCAGAAAAATGACAACATAAAATTACGCAGCCTTAAAAGTTGAGCTGTTACAGAATTTTTTTGAAAGTTTATATAATTCACAGGTTTTTGGGGCTGATGGGCTATCGTTTTCTTTCATATTGGCTCACCTTACATGAAATCTGGGTATTTTCTTTCGAGGATCTTATGTACAATATATTTTGATAAATTCCAAAGTCCAATTAGCAACAGAACCATAGAAAAAGATGGAAGGGATTCACGTATATTAATATTGCCAATTACAAAAAAGATCAACCCGATAATAATAATTGATTTTGCAAAGAGTTTTTGGCCAGCCGCCCAGACAGTTTCATTTTTCTGTGTCCATTTGGTGTTTATACCAAAAAGAAGGTTTCGAAAATTTGGGGGAAATATTAAAATGCAAATTGCGGTTATCATCAGGAATACACCGATCTGGATGTAACAAGTTTGTTGAAAGTATGTCATATAAGTTCTTTAATGGATGGTCAATTCTAGTAAGCATTACTAACTGGGAGAGCAGGAATTTGTTTAAGCCAATTAAGAACAGAGATCTCACTTTTAGCCTCTACCGGCAATTGATTCATGAGCCTGTCTTCAATTTTGAGCCCCATATTTACTGTAAATCCTTCTATGAACGAAGCATAAAGGTTAACGATAAACAGTAGTTGATTACCATTGTACCGGTTAAAAAGACGGCGGCTGGCTTCGCCTGTAAAGGTTGCCTCATTTATCCAACTATAATTATAGGCACTGAGATGTTCTTTTAATAATTGCATTCATTCAAGGTAAGCTTAATTGTCGCACTGAGCCGGAATAGTTTTCTATTTTACTGAAATTAACTTTTTCGAATGTAACCAGGATTTGCTGGTTTTTCATTCAGTTGGAAAAGCTCACTGAATTCTTCTTCTAATGAATATAAAAGCCGCGGCAACCGCTCAACAGTTATTTTCCAGTCACCTGCTTTGTTATAATGCATCTTGTATTTAACATTCACATTATCCAGGTTAACTGAAATATGATACCAGGGGTCAAAACTTGTAGCAAGCACTCTTGTAAATTCAAATTGACGTCCCCTGAATGTTTTAATAAAAAAGTCTTTCATAGTAAAGAGTTTAATTGAGTTGATCAACAGAGCAACCGGTAAATTTAGACTAATAAAACGGGTAACGCGGAAATATAAAAACCAGCTCAATTACTTAGCCTTCGCAAACATTACTAACAACGGGGGAAGCAATGGCATCAATTTAGATAGTGTCAGGACATGCGCTGGATATTTATTCTCATTTTTGCGACACTAAGAATCTACCAATCCAGGCCATTCCCCCAACCCAACCAGGGATTTATCATCGTACCTGCTTCTGAAAAATATAACTCACCCTCTTTGCTTGAAAAAATATTTATTGGTTCAAATTATAGAGAAGAGTGGGGAACACCCGCAACAATGCCGGTATTCGACATAAGGAAAACAAATTTCCGGATCGTACAGATGGGCGGAGGTCAGCAGACAACGAGTCTTGAACTTGTCGATGACAAAAACAGGGAATGGGTATTAAGATCGGTCGATAAAGATGTACAATCGGATAAGAAAATTGCTCAAAACAAGTTTATAAAAGTTATCGTCCAGCATCACGTATCAGGCTCTTATCCTTACGCCGGCTTATCGGTTCCTGATATTGCGCATGCGGCTGGTGTTTCCACCGGTGAACAACATTTATATTTTGTACCTGATGATACCGCTTTTGGCCAATACCGACAGGCGATGGCTAACAAAGTTTTCATCCTTGTAAATAACCAGCCGCAACCACAAAAAGGGATCACAACAGGCGAAATGCTTGAAAAGGTGAAATCGGACAATATTATGTTCATCCAAAAGAATATTTAAAAGCACGACTCGTTGATTGGCTCATCGCCGATTGGGACAGGCATGAGGACCAGTGGAGTTGGATAGAGCAAAAAACCGATTCCGGTATTGCATTCTATGTAGTGCCAAAAGATCGTGACCAGGCATTCTACAGATCAAATGGACTGCTGGTAAAATTTGTTTCATTATTTGCTATGCCGCATATCAACAAGTTTAATAAAAGTGGCCGCGGCATAAATAAGTTAGGTAAAAAGACAAAAGAATTAGATAAACAAATTACCAGCCCACTAAAAAAAGAAGATTGGGAAACGATCATAAAAGAATTTCAGAAAAATGTCTCGGACACCGTGATAGTATCAGCTCTCAAAAAACAACCGCCGGAAATATTTGCTATTCGCGGCAATGAGCTCATCGAAAAATTAAAACTAAGACGTGATGGTCTTCTTAAACAGGTAATGAAGTATTATGATTTTCTTCAGAGATCATAACTATCGCTTTTGTCATCCGAATGCTCCCATTCAGAATTATCGTATCCCCGGGTCTGCCTTCAACATTTTTTATTGTTATGTTTACTCTGGGCAAGGCCCCGGGCGGACGGGAATGAAGTATTATCTATTTCTTACACAATCATCAGGATAACGATTGAAGATTTTTTATTTTATTGAACACTACGAAGAAGGAGAGTTCGCTGTTCTATCAGTTTGATATTTTACCAGCATTACTCCCGATTTGTAACCTTTTACGTCGATTAGTTTTAGCTTATGCCGGTCTTCAATATTTTGAAAAAGCTGCTTGCCTTTTCCTAATATAACAGGATGAATTGCGAGTCTAAACTCATCAACCAGGTCTAAATTGAGAAGAGTTGTTGTAAGCTTTGCTCCACCATAAAGCCAAATATTTTTTCCCGGTTGTCTTTTAATTTCCAGCACTCTTTTTTCAATATCAGTACTGATAAATATTGCTTTTGTATTATCGCCGGTTTTTGACTTTGAAAAAACATACTTCTGTTTACTATGCATTAGTTTATATGCCTCTTTAATTTTTGGACTGGCATTTTCAGTGGGTTGTAAATTTCCCCATTTATCATAACTTATCCGACCATAGAAAATGACATCTTTGTCACTCAATATCTCATTGAGGATGTCGCCAAAATCGATCTCACCATCTCTAACGATCCAATCAAGTTCGCCATTCGGCCCTTCAATGAAACCATCAAATGTTATTGCCAGATTTGCTATTATTGCCCTCATTTGATTTTTTATTTTATTGAATACTACGAATAACGAGGGGGAGAAGTTTATTTTTTCAGTTTAATGACCATCCATGGCTTCCACGTTTTTCCATTTTCTGACAACTCCCATTTTGCCAACATAGAATTACCATTTTTATTGACGGTAAGGTTAGCCCGCATTTTATCATCTCCAAATTTTAAGACACCTGGTTTTATCAATTCTGCATACATTGTGAGAGATTCACCATGACTGTCAAATGATCTCATGAAATATGATTTTCGGTTTTCATCGTATCCAATAATTTCAATGGCTTCGGTTCTTTCATTTCTCATAAAAACATCCACACGATGAAGTATGAAAAACCCTGCTGAGATCCATTCGTATGTATCCATCCCTCTAATTTCTTTAGAAGAGTTAGCAGCTCCTTGTAAAATCTCACCTTCAGTATGCCATTTACCAATAAGAAAACTTAATTTTTTGAGTTGACTACCTGGTTTTCGCTGCGTGGGTTTTTTCTTAGCCATTTCTTGATTTACATTTCAGAAATATCATTTTCATTTAATAATTAAATGCACACTATTTTAATGCCAGCTTTTGCAAATTGGATAGACGAAGTAGCAATCAGCTTGGTACATAATATTTATCTTTGCAACCTTAATAATAATTCTAAATGAAAGAAGTCTATATCATCTCAGCAGTTCGTACCCCGATAGGAAGTTTTGGTGGTTCATTAAAAGATCTTTCGGCTACACAGCTTGGCGCTATTGCTATTAAAGGTGCATTGCAAAAAGCAGGTGTAAAACCTGAACAAATACAAGATGTATTAATGGGTTGTGTGCTGCAGGCTAATCTTGGTCAGGCGCCTGCAAGACAGGCTGCAAAATCTGCCGGGTTGCCAAATGAAGTGAATTGTACAACGGTAAATAAAGTTTGTGCAAGCGGAATGAAAGCAATTGCACAGGCAGCTCAATCTATTTTATTGGGCGATGCTGATATTGTGGTGGCCGGCGGCATGGAGAGTATGAGCAATGTTCCTTTTTATGATCCCAAACTTCGCTGGGGTAATAAATATGGTGATGTAACTGCAGTGGATGGTCTTGCCAAAGATGGATTGACAGATGTATATGATGGCAAAGCAATGGGCAATGCTGCTGAGTTATGTGCAAGAGAATGTGGTATCAGTCGCGAGGCGCAGGATGCATTTGCAATTGAAAGTTATAAACGCAGCCAGGCAGCATGGGAGACTGGTAAGTTCAATAATGAAATTGAACCGGTGGTAATTCCTCAACGCAAAGGTGATCCTGTAGTGTTTGTAAAAGATGAAGAACCTTATAATGTAAAGTTTGATAAGATACCTACATTGAATCCTGCATTTGAAAAAGGTGGAACAGTTACGGCTGCTAATGCCAGCACGATGAATGATGGCGCTGCTGCATTGGTATTGATGAGTAAAGAAAAAGCAGAAGCATTGGGATTAAAACCTATTGCAAAAATTCTTTCTTATGCTGATGCTGAGCAGGCGCCTGAATGGTTCACTACTACACCTTCGCTTGCTGTTCCAAAAGCGGTTGCAAAAGCAGGGTTGAAGATGGAAGATATTTCTTACTGGGAATTGAATGAAGCGTTCGCTGTTGTTGGTATTGAAAATACAAAACGTATGAAGCTTGAACCATCAAGAGTGAATGTGCATGGCGGTGCTGTTTCTATTGGTCATCCGCTTGGTGCAAGTGGTGCAAGGATAATTGTTACATTAATAAATGTGTTGAAAGCAAATAATGCGAAGTATGGTGCGGCAGGGATCTGTAATGGGGGAGGTGGGGCGAGTGCGATGGTGATCGAGAATGTGAATTAAACCCCTAAATCCCCTAAAGGGGACTTGCTGTTGCACAAGGCCAGCTTATTGAAAATATTTTTTCTATTGAGATCTTCAATTTGATGAAGAGTTTTTTTACTCCCCCTTAGGGGTTGGGGGTATCAGGAAGTTTGTCAAAGTAAGTTTCCGTGCTAAAATATTTTTCTACTAGTTAAAACTGCGTTTATAGTAATCTTTCTTTTATAAGAGAACACAAAGGCATTATTTTAGTGATAACAACTGTATAAAATCCAGCCTATGAAAACAAGGTATCTGGTATTGTGTCTTCTCATTTTGTTTGGCAGTTTTTTTTATTACCGTTTTATAAGACTTATAAGAGGGAATAAAGAATAACTGTTGATCTCACTAGTTTTGTTTGTTTAATTGGATTGAAGCTTTCTCATTAATTTGAGGAAGCTTTTTTATTTGTTTTTTTGAACCACGAAGGAACACAGAATAAACTCCGTGTATCGCTTTGTTGATAGTGCCTCCAGGTTATTTTTATTTCTTCCCTTTTAAAAGTTTTTTATAACATTAATGTTTGCACAAGTTTTTTCTCCCGTTTAAGATTGTACGTAGTTACTAGAATGTGGAAAGATCGTGCATGATGCAAAAAAATCCATATACTATCTGGTGTTTCTACTCGTTAAGGTAATAGTAGAATAAACATTTCTTTTTTTACATAAGCCCGACCATCCTCACCTGCTCATAGGGGCAAGAAATTTGCAGTATTGTGATCCTTCGATAGATAATCCTCCCTGATTGAAAATAGTAACCATTTACCTTAACCTAAATCCATTTTTATGCGAAACATGACTGTGACGAAAACGGAACGAGCAAAAAAAATGCTGGTTGTTGAAGATCAGGGTGAGATGTGTCTTATACTTGATCTTATTCTTTCTGAAAGAAAATTTGAATCGGATTATGTAAACAATCTTTTGGATGCCGATGAATATCTCCAGAAGAATAAGCCATCATTGATGTTTCTTGATAACAAATTACCAGATGGATATGGTGTTGACTTTATCTCTTACGTCAAGAAAAAATATCCGAAAATAAAGATCATCATGATCTCTGGTTTTGGTACTGCCCGTGATATTGCCCTGGAAAATGGTGCTGATGTTTTTCTTGAAAAACCATTTTCATTGGATAATGTCAACCAGGCAATAGACAAAGTACTGGCTTAAAGGCTAGATCAATATTTATTATAAAATTTTTGAAGCTTCTTGTTTGAGAAGCTTTTTTATTTTGTTTTGAACCACTAAGCCACAGCGTCACGGAGAAACATAAATAGTCTCTGTGGTTAGTTCCTTCTACTGAGCAAAATTTTCCACACTACATTTTTATAAATAACTCTTTCAAAAAAATTATGATCAAAATATTTTTATAAGACAACTCTCATTTGCATTTGCCCGATTCAAAAATAGTTGCACAGCAGCTAATGTTTTTTGTCCCGCCCCCGGATTCAAATGCTGTACCAATGAAAATTCAAACATTGTGTTTGCACGCCACATTATTATTCCACTAAGAATTTTAATCATACTTAAAATTTATTAGTTATGAAAAGGATCTTCATGCGGGGCACAGCATTTCGAATTCTTATTTTAACATGTGGGATGCTGCTACTGATCAGCACAGCATTATTTACACCGGGTTGTAAGAAAACTGAAACAACACCACTACCAGAAGAAGAAGCAACTGCGGCGATGGTAAAACTTAAACAAAACGTGGATCTTCAATTGGTGGAAGATGGTTTTGTTTCACCTATTGGCGTAGTTCCTATCCCTGATAATTCAGGTCGCATGATTGTTATCGACCAGAGTGGGACATTATGGGTGCTTGATGCTAGTGGCAGCAAGATGACAACACCATTTATTGATCTTACAAGCAGGATGGTAACATTGAGTCCGGGTTTTGATGAACGAGGTTTATTGGGAGTTGCATTTCATCCAAACTATGCAAGCAATGGAAGATTGTTTATTTATTACAATGCTCCACCAAGAGCAGGTGGACCTACACCAACAACAACATGGAATAACCTTGCAAGATTTTCTGAGTTTCATATTTCTGCAGATCCAAACGTAGTTGATATGAATTCCGAAAGGGTTTTTCTTGAGATAGATGACCCGCAGGGAAATCATAACGGAGGTACATTGATCTTTGGCCCTGATGGATATTTATATATATCTATTGGCGATGGTGGCGGCGCAAATGATAATGGAAATGGGCATGTTCCTGATTGGTATGCGACAAATACAGGTGGTAATGGACAAGATGTAGAAGCAAATTTATGGGGCAGTGTTTTACGTCTTGATATGGATGGCGCAATGCCCTATGAAGTTCCTTCAGATAATCCTTTTGTTGGAACAACAGGGCTTGATGAGATATATGCTTATGGTTTCAGAAATCCATACAGGATGTCATTTGATATGGGTGGCTCACGGAGATTATTTTTAGGTGATGCAGGACAAATTTTATATGAAGAAGTGGATATAGTTGAGAAAGGTCAGAACTATGGGTGGAATGTAAAAGAAGGCACTCATTGTTTTAGTACTGCAACTCCGGGAACTTCATTAACCGAATGCCCAACCACGGATGCATTTGGAAATCGTCTTATTGATCCTGTGATCGAGATGTTGAATGCAGCGAATCCAGCTGAGGGAGTTAAAACACTTACCGTTATTGGAGGTCATGTTTATCGCGGTAATGCAATACAAAGTTTGAAAGGGGCCTATGTATTTGGAAGTTTTTCAAGATCATTTGCTGGTCCGATGGGTGAACTTTTTGTTGCAAAACCTGTTGGCCCGGGTTTATGGCCATTCACTGAAATTTCATTGGTAAGTTTCGCAGATCACCTGGGAGAATTTGTAAAAGGTTTTGGACAGGACCTTGGAGGAGAAATATATATTGCTACCTCTACTGTATTGGGACCATCAGGATCTACAGGTAAAGTATATAAGCTGGTAGCAGCAGAATAAAAAAATTATACAACCAGAGTTGCGATGTCCTAATGTTGATAGGGGTTTATTAAAAAACCTTCTGATCTTTCAGAAGGTTTTTCTTTGGTAAAGATCGATGGAAGGATCATGAAAAAATTTCTCCGTACCTTTTGACTTCAAATTTTCAACATGAAATTATTTTTTATGTCAGAGATCACTGCATTGGTATTGATCGTGGCAGTTAGTGTTAATTCATCCGACCCATTTCAAAAAAGTGCTTTTGTTCAAACAAGTTTAACAGGTGCATGGAATGCAAAGGATGGCGGCATTGATCATACACTCGTTTTCCAGGATGGATATTTTTCTTACAGCATTTTTGATAAGGCCAATAGAAAATTCATTCGCACATGGGGCGGCACTTTTTCTGAAGCAGGCGGACAAGTACATGCCAATATAGAATTCGATAACGAATCAAAAGATAATGTTGGGGGACATAAACATTTCGCTGCTGCGCTTAGTGGCAATACTTTAAAGTTTGATGCAGGGGCAGGAGTGAATAGCTGGACAAGAATAGATGATGGTAATACAAACCTTGCGGGTAACTGGCGAATAACAGGAAGGATGAGGGACGGCTCAATACAACCGATAGAAAAGTCTGCAAGAAAAACAGTAAAGATCCTTTCATCCACAAGATTTCAATGGATGGCGATCAATACTGAAACAAAAGAATTCTTTGGTACTGGTGGTGGTACTTATACTTTCACGAATGGCAAGTACACAGAAAATATCGAATTCTTTTCAAGAGATAGTTCAAGAGTTGGTGCATCATTAAATTTTAATGGAAGTGTTGCTAATAAAGTATGGACACATAAAGGAAATAGCTCAAGAGGTGAACCGATACATGAAGAATGGACGAGAGAGAAATAAAACTTAATATAATGTTGGCATGAAATGATTGAAGCTTCTCTTTTGAGAAGCTTTTTGTTTGTTAATGATTTTGAACAACGGAGCCACAGGGGCACCGAAAACACCGAGCAATCTCCGTGCATCTCTGTGTCTTGGTGTTTCTGTGGTTATTTAATCCATAATTTGAAATATTTCAATTAGCGAGGATTTTACCTGATTATTATTCTTTGGTAATTTTTATCAGGAAGATTAGCGACGTATTCATTCGATGAATAGCATTTTTACTACTTAAAACTCCGTGTATCGTAGTTAATCTATGGCGCTGTTGGCATAAAGGCATTATAATTGTTTCATGTACCCAAATAAAATTTACTTTATGAAAACGATCCGATCCTTGTGTGTGCTGCTTATTTTATTCAGTACTGTTCTTTTTATTTCATCTTGTAGTAAAGACGCAAAATCAAGATTAACCGTTTACCTGACCGATGCGCCTGCAGATTATGATGAAATTAATATTGAGGTAGTAGGTATTGAAGTTAAAGCAAGTTCAGACCCTGGTGAAGGTGGCTGGACAACGATGCCAATGCCTGTTTCTCCGGTTGTTTATAATCTTCTTGAGTTTACCAATGGAATGGAAACACTTTTATCAACCTTTGAATTACCGGCAGGTAAAGTTTCTCAATTAAGATTAATTCTTGGAGACAACAACTCAATTGTTGTTAATGGTGTTTCGTCGGCTTTACCAATGGAAGTTCCTTCAGGATCAGAATCAGGATTAAAGTTTAATATTCATGCTGATCTTATTGCCGGTGTTGAATATAGGCTTTGGATAGATTTTGATATGGCCCGTTCGGTTGTTGACAATGGAGCAGGTAATTATATACTTAAGCCGGTGCTCCGCACTTTTACTGAGGCGACAAGTGGAGCGATAAAAGGAGTTGTTTCACCTCTTGCAGCAAATGCAACGGTGCAGGCAATGAATGGTGTTGGTATAATAAGTGCAATTCCAGACCCGGTAACCGGGGCATTTTTAATTCGCGGTGTGCCACCCGGCCCATGGTCAGTATTGATCGATGCTAATAATGGATATATTGATAAGACAATAAATAATGTAATTGTTACAACTGGCGAGGTTGCTGATATTGGGTCGATAACATTGACGCAGTAGGTTCCTCATACCAATATCAATGAAAAGCTTTCCCGTTGGTTCGGGACAGGGAGCATAATTTATGCTCCCTTTTCTATTGTATCCTATTCAAATTACTGACATTTTCGTTTTGAGATTTCAACTCATTTCTAAAAATTCAACTGATGTAAGTAACCCTCATTGACATTTTTTATATGATTTGAGTATTCATGCTACATGAATTTTTGATAAGTACTATTCCCGCTCAGTAATTATACATAGGATATGTACCAAAAATGTGGATATCATAATAAACACTAAGTAATGACGTTTAATTTGACTGGTATTATTACATAGAAATTGTAGTAAGTCAAAATCCAATAACCACCGGATCTAATCAATATCGTTATGAAAAAGCCACTAGCTCTGTTACTTTGCTTTGTATGTTTTAATTTGTTTTCTACTGTTGCCAGGAGTCAATCCTTTGGAAGTAATAACCCTGTTACGTGTAACGGAAATGATGGATACATTACTATTGGGGGGTTGGTTGCAGGAGCTACTTATTCAGTAAGCTATACTGATGATGGGGCGTCTGTAGGTCCTTTATCATTAACAGCAAATACTTCAGGTCAGATTATTATCTCTGGCCTAAATGCAGGGCTGTATTCAAATTTCTCATTGGTGTACAACGGCTCTACCACAAATCTTTTTATCGGTATCGTTTTGTCAAACCCGATATTCATTCCGACGTTTGCTTCAATTCCACCGATGTGTGCGGGTGCCACACCACCTGTATTACCTTCAATATCTACCAATGGAATAAGTGGTACATGGAATCCGGCTGTAATTGATAATACAACTTCAGGTTCCTATACATTTACACCTGCTGCGGGCCAATGCGGAATACCATTAACAATACCTGTTACGATCATTCCACGGGTTACTCCAACATTCAGTTTCGGCACATCACTTAATATCTGTGCAGGTGGTACAGTTCCAACTTTACCAAATACATCAACAAATGGAATAACCGGTACATGGAATCCTGCTGTAGTTGATGATCAAAATCCAGGTACTTATACATTTACACCTAATGCAGGTCAATGTGCTAATCCGGCAACATTTACTGTAACAGTAACTCCGAATATTACACCCGCATTTAGTTTTGGCACATCACTTAATATTTGTGCAGGTGGTACAGTTCCAGTTTTACCAGCAACATCAACAAATGCGATTACTGGTACATGGAGTCCTGCTGTAGTTGATAATCAAAATTCCGGTACATATACATTTACACCAACAGTTGGTCAATGTGCACTTCCTGTGACTTTCAATGTTACTGTAGATCCAAACCTTACGCCAACGTTTAGTTTTGGCACATCAATTAATCTTTGTGCAGGTGGAACTGGCCCAACTTTGCCAACAACATCAACAAATGGAATTAATGGTACATGGAATCCGGCTGTAGTTGATAATCAAAATCCAGGTACATATACATTTACACCAACGGCAGGTCAATGTGCTGTTCCTGCAACATTTACTGTAACAATAACACCAAACATAACACCGGCATTCACTTTCGGTACATCGCTTATAATTTGCGCAGGTGGTACTGTTCCAACTTTACCAAGCACATCAAACAATGGAATTACAGGTGTATGGAGTCCTTCAGTTGTTAGTAATACAACTTCAGGCACCTATACATTTACACCGGATGCAGGTCAGTGTGCTCTCCCTGCAACATTTACTGTAACAGTAAATCCAATTATTACACCTTCATTCGATATTAATATTTATTCAATTTGTGCGGGAAGTACTCCACCTGTATTACTTACAACATCACTAGAAGGAATTACAGGTACATGGAATCCTGCTGTAGTTGATAATCAAAATGACGGCGTTTATACATTCATACCAAATCCTGGTCAGTGTGCAGTTTCAACGACTGTCGAAGTATATGTGATGCCAAACATAACACCGACGTTTAACTTTGGCACTTCACTTACTATCTGTGCAGGTGAAACAGTTCCTGTATTACCAGGTTATTCAAACGAAGGACTTACCGGTACATGGAGCCCGGCTGTAGTTAGTAATACAACTTCCGGTGTGTATACGTTTACAGTAGATGCAGGCCAGTGTGCAGTTCCTGTAACATTTACAGTAACAGTAAATCCAGTTATAATTCCAGCATTTAGTTTTGGTAGTTCACTTATTATTTGTGATGCTGGAGTAGTGCCAACTTTACCAACCACATCAACAAATGGAATCACTGGTATATGGAGCCCAACAATTGTTAGTAATACAACTTCTGGTGTGTATACATTTACAGCAGATCCGGGACAGTGTGCAGCAACGGTAACATTTACAGTAACAGTAAACCCGATCCTGACACCAGCATTTAATTTCGGTACTTCTCTTTCAATTTGTTCAGGCAACAACGTACCAACTTTATCAACTACATCTACAAATGGTGTTGTTGGTACATGGAGTCCATCTACAGTTGATAATCAAAATTCAGGCACTTATACATTTACACCTAATGCAGGTCAGTGTGCAATACCTGCAACACTTACAGTAACAGTAGATCCGAATATTACACCAACATTTAGTATTGGCAGTATGCTTTCAATTTGTACTGGCGGATCTGTTCCATTGTTACCAACTGTTTCAGATAATGGAATAAATGGTTCATGGAGTCCTGCAGTTGTTAGTGATCAGGCATCAGCCACATATACTTTTACTCCTGGTGCAGGTCAAGGCCCATGCATTGCAACGGTAGTATATACAGTAACAGTTAGTCCTATCGTTACACCAACATTTAATTTTGGAAATCTATCTATATGCATTGGCGCATCGGTACCAGCCTTACCTGCTACTTCCCTAAATGGTATAACTGGAACATGGAGCCCTGCTACAATTGATAATCAGAATTCAGGGTCCTATACATTTACACCTAATGCAGGTCAGTGTGCAAATCCATTGACGAGGACTGTAACTGTTAATACAGTTCCAACTGTTGTTGTAAGAGCTGATACTACACTAAATGATGGTGACCTGATGCCAGCAACTTTCTTTACTGGCACACCTTCAGGGATAAGCTTTAAATGGACAAATTCAAATCCGAACATTGGGTTACCAGAGTTTGGCGTCAATAGTGTTCCTTCTTTCACTGCAGTTAATATGGGAAATGATCCAATCATTGCGAATATTTCAGTCGTACCTGTTAACGGTGGTTGTGAAGGCACAGCCCGCAACTATAAAATAACAGTGAAGCCTCTTGATAAAGATGTATTTGTTCCGAACGTATTCTCACCGAATGGTGATGGCAAGAATGATAAACTACTTGCTTACGGCAACTATGTTAACAAATTGGAGATGCGGATATTCAATCAGTGGGGTGAGCAGATAATACTTATCAATAGCCTTAACCAGGGTTGGGATGGTACGCATCGTGGCAAACCGCAACCTGTAGGTGTATATGTTTATGTATTAAAAGCGATAATGAATGATGGAAGAACAATTCAAAAGAAGGGGTCAATAACTCTCTTACGTTAATGAATAAAACCGAAAAATTAAAGCGATGAAACTTTTAAAATGTCTTGCGTTCTGTTTTACGATAGTAGCCGCTAACCAGGTGTCGGCTCAAACAGATCCGCATTTTACGCAGAACTACACTTACCCAATGTATATAAATCCTGCTATGACGGGTGGTAGTGATGGTGACTACAGAGCTTCTGCGATATACCGGGGGCAATGGGGTGGTATAACCAATCCATACCGTACAGCCGGTTTTTCTTTTGATACAAGAACCAATAAAAATCTTGCATTAGGAGGAAGTGTGTTAAATCAATCTGCTGGCGATGCAGGGTTTAATTATTTTAATGCAGCTGCTTCAATTGCATATACAGGGGTTAAGTTTGGTGTCAACGATGAGCATAAAATAGTATTTGCTATGCAGTTTGGAGTTTTGAATCGCACTGTTGATCAAACAAAATTTAAATGGGGGGAACAATGGAACCCGATCACAGGTTATAATTCAAATAACCCAACATCAGAAAATTTTGCAGCTACATCGTCAACGACACTGGATATTGGGGCAGGTGCATTATATTATGATGCTAGCCCAGAAAAAAAAGCGAATGTATTTGGCGGTTTTTCGGTCTATCATTTAAATAAACCTAAAGACCCGATCATAACAGATGGAAGCACTGCTCTTAATACGATCCCTATGCGTTATGTAATACATGGTGGAGTAAGTTTCAATATTTCAGATCGTGCAAGGATAGTTCCTCATGCTTTATATATGCACCAGGGCTCAGCAATGGAAGCAATGCTTGGAACTTATGTTCAGCTAAACGTTAATGAAGAAACTGATGTGATGGCTGGGGCCTATTACAGGTTTAATGATGCAATAGCTCCCTATGTTGGGTTTGACTATAAAAATTTTATAGTGGGAATAAGCTATGATGTTAATGCTTCGAAATTAGGAGCAATGCAAAGAAATGTAAACAGTTTTGAGATCAGTTTCTCTTACATAAAAAGAAGTAAGAATAAAAGTTCTGTAGATTTTATTCCTTGTCCCCGTTTATAAAATATAATTACAGCATTGAAAAGCCACATTTATATGAAAACTAATTTATCAATACAACGATCATTATTTTTAGCGATCATTTTTACAATCAGTTTACAAGCTACCAGCCAGGTTGATCAGCGTATAGCCATGGCTGATAAATATTATAATTCAGGTGACTATTTTACTGCGGCTGGCTTGTATGAGCAATTTTTAAATCCGCCTAAGAAAGAAATACCAAAAGCAAATTTTCCATTGAATACAAGAAGATATGGACAGGGTAGTGGAGGCAGTGTAGATAAATACGATGTGATTTATAAGCAAGCTGAAAGTTACAGGTTGGCTAATTATTGGCAGGAAGCAGCAGAAAAGTATAAAGAATGTTTTGAAAAAGATTTTGCGAAATACTCAGATGCTTTTTATTGGTATGCTGTGTGTCAGCGTAGCCTTGGAAAGTATGCAGCAACTGAGGAGTATTTGAACCGGTTTTTAAAAACTACTGCGGCAAACGACTTGCGTAAACAAGATGCAGAAAAAGAATTGCAGACAGTTCAGTTTATAAAAAAGCAATTGGCAAGACCTGATTCAGTTTTATTCCAGGTAAAAAAGAACAACACTTCGTTTAGCAAAGAAAAAGGAATCTTTGCGCTTACCGCAGTAAATAGTAACCAGTTCATGTTTACCAGCACAGTAACTGATGCAGTAATTAACAAAGAAGAAAGTCCAAGACATAGCCGTTTGTTTTATGCGGAACTCAATAATGGAATTTTAGATAATGTAGAGCCAATAACTATACAAGGAATTGATTCTTCACTTAGCCAGGGTGCAGCAAGTATCAGCCCAGATAAAAAAAATCTTTATTTCACACAATGGAAAAAAGAGAATGGTAAAAATGTATCATCAATTTATTATTCAACAAGAGTAGAAGATGGCTGGAGCAAACCTGCATTGCTTTCTTCCATTAATAAAAACGGATCTAATAGTAAACAGCCTTTTTGTTCTCCAGATGGAAAAGTTTTATTCTTTGCCTCTGATATGGAAGGCGGATCAGGTGGGTTTGATATTTGGTATGCAAACATCCAGGCTGATGGCACAACGGGTGATCCAATTAATGCAGGCCCAATAAATACTAAAGAAGATGAGCAGGCGCCATTCTATCATGGTACTAGCAAGAATCTTGTTTTTTCTTCAAATGGAATGCAGGGAATGGGCGGCTTTGACCTGTTTACTGCAAAGATGAATGAATCTGCTTTTGGAAAACCAGATAACATGGGACATCCTGTTAATTCATCGAGGGATGATATTTACTTTTTTGCAGATGAAAAAAACGAATTGCTTAAAAATGCGATCATAGGATCTGATCGTGGTTCTGAATGTTGCCTGGAAACTTACACTATTGTTAAAGCACCTAAAACAAAAATGATAACAGGTATTGTTAGGGATTGTAAAACCAATGAACCTGTAGCAGATGCTATAGTAACTATAAATGATGCAACAATAAAAGATAGACAATTTAAAACCGGAGCAGATGGTAAATTCCTATTTGAAGTAAATGCAGATTTAAGTCAGCAAAAATTTAGTATTGTTAAAGACAGCTACACTGATAAAACTGAAAATGCAAATGTTGAAAGTGTCAATGACGCAGATCTATTGATCGATATTTATAATAATGCCACAATTTGTATTGAGAAGATCGTGGTTGAAGAAAAGATACTGGTGATAAAAGTAGAAAATGTGGTCACACTTTATTTTGACTTTGATAAAAGCATTTTAAAGGATAGAGAAAAGCAAGTGCTTGATTCCATTTATAATGTGCTGATGGAAGCTAATACAACGACGATACAGATATCTGGTTACACAGACGGACTTGGAACGGAAAAATATAATAATAAGCTTTCTGACAGACGTGCCAGGGCCTGCGCTGATTATCTCATTAAGAAAGGCATTGACAAGGCAAGGATCAGCTTTGTATCATTTGGTAAATGCTGCCCTGTAGAAATGGAGCTGCTTAATGGAAGGGATAATCCAGATGGAAGAGTTAAGAACAGGAGAGCTTTAATAAATATTTCTAAAGAGGAATAAAATAACAACGAGAATTTTGACAATAAAAAAAGGTGGCCATTGGCCACCTTTACCTTTTTATCTATCGTCTGATATGCTTTTTTCTACAAATCCTGCCTCTTTCTTCTAAGGCCAAACTTTGTTTAGTTTTCAACATTATTTTTAAACGGCATTATTATTGTCTTTCTCCTTCACTAAAGAATCAACTATGAGAACTTGATCATTTTGCAATCACTCTGGGGCGGGAGAATTTTTTATACTGACCCAGTAGTTCTTCATATATACTCCATGATGAAAAAACTGTCCCGACTTGTCGGGACAGTTTTTTTTGATTTCTTTTCCATTGTTTACTTAGTTTGCATTCATGCAGGAATTTCTTATTCGTTATGCAACTACCGATGATGCAGAACTCATAGCCGATCTAAGTCGCAGAACATTTCATGAGACGTTTGGTTATGTAAATACCAGGGAGAATATGGAGAAATTCATGAATGAACAATTTAGCCGTGAAAAATTGATAAAAGAAGTAACTGAACCAGGGAATACTTTTTTGCTTGCATTTGATGATGAAACACCTGTTGGTTATGTGCGGATGAGAGAAGGGAAAAAATTCCCTGAATTTGAAAATAAAGATTCAATTGAGATTGCAAGGATCTATTCTGTGAATAGCTATTTAGGTACAGGCGTTGGTCAGCAACTAATGCGACAATGTGTTTTTATTGCCAAAGAATTGAAGAAAGAAATTGTTTGGCTTGGCGTATGGGAGAAAAATCCCCGGGCTATTGCGTTTTACACCAAATGGGGTTTTGAAAAATTTAGCGACCAGGATTTTCTTCTTGGCGATGATCTGCAAAAAGACTGGCTGCTAATGAAAAAACTTTAAGCTTTCGATCGTATTTAATTTTAATGCTTTTATTTTTATAATAGTTATGCGTACACGAATCAAGATTTGTTGTATTAGCAGTGTCAATGAAGCTAAACTTGCGATCGATCATGGCACTGATGCAATTGGCCTTGTTGGAAAAATGCCAAGTGGCCCTGGCCCAATTCCTGATTGGCTGATCGCGGAGATCGTAAAAGTAATTCACCCACCGATCGCCTCATTTCTATTGACAAGTGAACAATCATCTGAGGAAATAATTTATCATATAAAAAGAGTGGATACGAACACAGTTCAGATCGTTGATGAATTAACAACAGGAACTTATTCTGATATACGGACCGCATTGCCTCATCTAAAAATTGTACAAGTCATTCATGTTACCGGCGAAGAAAGCATTGATGAAGCCGTTCGCATTTCCCCAAATGTTGATGCATTATTGCTTGATAGTGGCAATCCCAAAGCCAGTTTAAAAACTTTAGGCGGCACGGGCAATGTACATAACTGGGATCTCAGCAGGGAGATCGTCAAGGCAGTTGATATTCCCGTATTTCTTGCAGGTGGATTACATGCAAATAATGTCCGGCAGGCTATTGAGACAGTTAGGCCTTTTGCTGTTGATATTTGCAGTGGTGTACGAACTGAAGGACGGCTTGATCCCGGCAAGCTTGAAGCTTTTATTAAAGCGGTACATTCCCTTTAGGTTATATTAAAAGGCTCACTTATTTTTGCCTCCCGATAATTATCGGGACAAAATTTTTAAAGTTAATGGCAAGATCAATCGCATATCGTGAAGCACTCCGTGAAGCAATGACCGAGGAAATGAGACGTGATGATAGGGTATTCCTGATGGGGGAAGAGGTCGCTGAATACAATGGTGCTTATAAAGTTAGCCAGGGCATGCTGGCAGAGTTCGGTCCTAAAAGGGTTATAGATACTCCAATTTCTGAATTAGGTTTTACGGCAGTAGGCGTTGGAGCTGCACAGAATGGTTTAAGACCAATTGTTGAGTACATGACATGGAATTTCGCCGTGCTGGCTTTGGATCAAATATTAAATACGGCTTCCAAAATGCTGGCAATGAGTGGGGGGCAGGTTAATTGCCCAATCGTTTTTAGAGGAGGCGGCGGCTCAGCAGGCCAGTTAGGGGCTCAGCACTCAACAGCGTTTGAGGCTATGTATGCAAATATTCCAGGGATCAAGGTTGTGTCTCCTAGTACAGGTTATGATGCAAAGGGATTGTTGAAGCAGTCGATCCGTTATGAAGAAGACCCTGTAATGTTCATGGAAAGCGAAGTTATGTACGGTGATAAAAGTGAAGTGCCTGAAGAAGAATATTATATTGAATTAGGCAAAGCGGATGTAAAAAGGCCAGGACGTGATGTGACCATTGTTTCTTTCAATAAAATGATGAAAGTAGCACTTGGCGCTGCTGATGAGCTGGAAAAAGAAGGAATCAGCGCTGAAGTGATAGATCTTCGTACTATTCGGCCTTTGGATTGGATGACCATACTTGAATCAGTGAAAAAAACAAACCGTTTGGTGATCGTAGAAGAACAATGGCCGTTTGCTTCTATCTCATCTGAAATAACTTATACAATTCAAAAAGAAGGATTCGATTATTTGGATGCCCCAATTCGTCGCATAACCGCTGCAGATGCTCCTTTGCATTATGCGCCTAATCTTGTTGCATTAGCTTTACCAGATGTTTCACGTACAGTTAAACTGGTAAAAGATGTGATGTATATGAAAAAATAATGTTCCCGGTCAATAATTTATCCTGCATTTTTTCACAAGAGTGCAGGATTTTTTTTATTCACAATTATTACAGTATTATTTATAAAAATACTCAGGTGTTTGTGCAACCATTTGGCTTTTTATACGCATCTTCGCCTCGGTTTTTCATAGGATATTGGATTTTACAACGAGGCTGGGTTTCTACCCGGCCTCTATTATTAACCCCAACCCCTAAAGGACTATTAAGAAACTTTTATTCTCAATTTTTACCATCGTTTTAAGCTCCCTTTATCGAATTGCCATTCCGGAGTATATAAAGGATAAATGTCTGATAAATCATACCACGGACTGAGGTCAGTATCCGCATAGTTTTTTAAAATATGAATATCCTGCGCCGGCATATAGCCCTGGGATAAAAGAAATATTTTTTTGCCAGCCTCATTTTTTGCTACAGCCATTACGGTAACTGCATGTCCCGGAAACCCACCATAAACAAATATATCACCTGGTTGAAGTGACTTGCTATCATTTACAGCCTTCAATTGTTTTGATAACGAATAAGTGCCACAATAAGAAAAAACAAATTCCATGAAGGAATTATATTCATGTTGAATATCGGGTACTTCTTTATGTATGTTATAGGTTACAAGTTTGGCACCTTGTTCTTTCCATCGCATTCCCATTAGCCAGTTTTCAAATGATATCTCGTTTCCTGAAGTTGTTAAAAATTTTATTTGATCATATAAATGTTTTTCAAAAAGATAATCGGCTCTCAACTTCATCGCTACATCTGCACATTGAATAAGATCTTTTTTTCCAATATCGATATTCAATACGCCATATTGCACATCCTGGTTTGATTTTAATTTGCCATTATAGAGGTAAACGACCTTACTCTTTTTAAGCTTCAGATCAAGTAGCCAATTTGAATAAACTGAATCACCATCTTCTACATAATTGAATCCCTGTGGTAAAGAAATTCCCCTTATGTCTTCAGTATTGATCGCGGTTATTTTATCGCTTGATCTTGTTTCAATATTATTTTCCGGATCTGTGCAAGAGCTGAGTGCAATCAAAAGAGCTGAAAGTAACTGAAAGTATGCTGCCATGGTTGTGGTTTTGGGTAAGAAACACCAACCATTATTTTCCATATCCCATACTTGTTAATGATTTTTTAAGATGTTCCTGAATTGAACTATTTTCACGCCCATTTGAACAATCTTACACTATGGCTGATATACTCATAATTGACGATGAAAAAGCGATCCGAAAAGCCCTTACTGAAATTCTTTCCGCCGAAGGATATAGAACCGAAGAAGCCGGCGATGGCGAAGAAGGGTTAAAAAAATTCAAAGAAAAATCTTATGACGTTGTGCTTTGTGATATCAAGATGCCAAAGCTTGATGGAATAGAGTTTTTACAAAAAGCCACAGAATCAAATGCTGATGTTCCGGTGATCATGATCTCTGGTCATGGTAATATAGAGACGGCAGTGGATGCGGTTAAAAAAGGAGCTTTTGATTATATATCAAAACCGCCTGATCTCAACAGGATGCTGATCACTATTCGTAATGCAATGGACAGAAGTTCTTTGGTAACTGAAACAAAAGTGCTGAAGCGCAGAGTGAATCGTGTACAGGATATGATCGGTGAATCAAATCCTATAAAAAAAATAAAAGAGACGATCGAAAAAGTGGCGCCTACAGATGCACGAATACTTATCACTGGTGAAAATGGAGTGGGAAAGGAATTAGTGGCAAGATGGGTACATGAAAAAAGCAGTCGTGCTTCCGGCCAGTTAGTGGAAGTAAACTGTGCTGCTATTCCAAGTGAACTCATCGAAAGCGAATTGTTTGGTCATGAAAAAGGTTCTTTTACTTCAGCAATAAAACAACGTATTGGAAAATTTGAGCAGGCGAATGGCGGCACTTTATTTCTTGATGAAATAGGCGATATGAGTTTGAATGCGCAGGCAAAAGTTTTGCGGGCATTACAGGAAGGAAAGATAACCCGGGTAGGAGCAGATAAAGACATCAATGTAGATGTAAGAGTTGTTGCAGCCACAAATAAAGATCTTCTAAAGGAAGTGGAGGAGAAACGTTTTCGTCTTGATCTATATCATCGCTTAAGCGTTATTCTTATTCATGTTCCTTCACTTAATGAAAGAAAAGATGATATTCCTTTATTGGTTGAAAGATTTCTTTCTGATATATGCAGTGAATATGGGGTTGCTAAAAAAAATATTGACGACGAAGCATTAAAATTATTACAGGAATATAACTGGACAGGTAATATCCGTGAGCTGCGAAACGTGGTGGAGAGACTTATTATTCTATCAGGCAAAACGATCTCAACAGAAGATGTGAAGTCTTATGTTGTACCAAAATAGATCCTTTTGCATGATTAACATTTCCTTTGTGAGGCTTATAAACCCTGATAGCCGCCTATCATTACAGCTACTGACTGAAATAAACGCTAACCATTATCTTTGTCCGCATTAAAAATCACTGAATGCCTTTACAGCACCTATTCATTATCTACCTTATCGGTACCCTTATTGTTTTTCTACCTGCTTTTGGTTTTTATAAATTATTTCAAAAAGCCGGCGCACCGACGTGGAAGGCCTTTGTTCCATTTTATAACACATGGGTTATGCAGGAACTTGCACAACGGCCGAAGCATTGGGTTTTCTGGCAATTAATTCCTGTTGGAGGTTGGTTCATCAGCATGGGAATATTTATCGAGTTTGTTAAGATCTTTGGAAAATTCTCCTTTCTTCATCATGCAGCGGCGTCTTTACTTGCTCCATTTTATTTTCCTTTTATTGCTAATAGTAAGGATACAAAATTCATTGGAGCAGAAGCGGCTAAGAAACATAAAAAATCAGCAGCAAGGGAGTGGATCGATGCGGCAGTATTTGCAATAGTAGCAGCAACGCTTATTCGTCTTTTTATTTTCGAAGCATATACCATTCCAACCGGATCGATGGAAAAATCATTACTAGTAAATGATTTCCTTTTTGTAAGTAAATTAAGCTATGGCCCAAGAGTTCCTAATACACCATTGTCAATTCCATTTATACATAATTACATTCCCGGCATTGGAAGCAAATCTTATAGCCAGGCGATCAAATTGCCGTATATCCGTTGGTGGCAACAACCAGTAAAAAAAGGCGACGCGGTTGTGTTTAATTTTCCTGCTGGTGATACAGTCATCCATGCTGATAATTTTGAATCAGCTGATCCATACTATGCGATAAAAAGAAGAGCTGCGTTAGGCAGTCCAAGAGATATTGACATTTTGAATAACCCATCTCTTTACCCTGTTGTGGCGCATCCTGCTGATAAAACTGATAATTATATAAAGCGATGTGTTGGTGTTGCAGGCGATACATTACAAGTGATCAATGGAGATGTTTATATTAATGGAATTAAAGAGCAAACACTGCCAAATTCTGCCCGTAAATATTTGGTCGAAGTAAAAGATAATGTAACTCTTGACGAAGGTGGGCTCAAAGAAATGGGTATGATGATGAACCCTGGTGATTTTGATCCTCAAAGCAGATCTATGTACACTCTTAATATGACTGTGGCCGAAAAAGCATTGTTGGAGAAATCTTCTTTGGTAAAGAAAATAGAACCACTTATTGATAATGAGCCGCGGCCTTATGACCTTTTTCCTTATGATACTTTGCACAAATGGGCTGTTGATAATTATGGTAAAATATGGATACCAAAGAAAGGAGCTACAATTACATTAACACCGACCGATTATTCAGTTTATGAGAGGGCGATTCGAAATTATGAGCATAATGATTTTTATATGAAGGATGGCAAGTTCTTTTTAAATGGAAAAGAAGTAACCAGCTATACATTTAAAATGGATTACTACTGGATGATGGGGGATAACAGGCATAATTCCCAGGACAGCCGTTTTTGGGGTTTTGTTCCGGAAGACAGGGTCGTTGGTAAAGCGTGGCTTATTTGGTTTAGCTGGGATAAAGGGCCAAGATGGAACAGGCTATTCAGATTTGTAAAATAATTTTCAACGATCCCGCCTCTGGCGGGATTTGTTGTATTAGGAAAATGAATTAACTTATCGACATGAAGGAAAATAAGATTGAGATCAGTTACAAGATTTTTGATGATATTAATGAATTAACAAAGGAAGATGCCTGGCTGCTGAATGAAGCCCGTGAAGTAACAAAACAGGCTTATGCGCCTTATTCAAATTTTTATGTTGGTGCTTCTGCAAAGCTTGTGAATGGAGAGATAGTTGCAGGCACTAACCAGGAAAATGCATCTTACCCCGTCGGCTTGTGTGCAGAAAGAGTTTTGCTTGCGTCGGCATCTACATTATATCCTGAAGTGGCTATTGAAACTATGGCCATCAGTTATCATAGCGGAAATGGCAATAGCAATCAACCAATTGCCCCATGTGGTATGTGCCGGCAATCATTGCAGGAATATGAAATGCGTGTAAAGAAACCAATTCGATTGATTCTTGCGGGGCTCGAAGGAAAAATATTTGTATTTGAAAAGGCAAGTCAATTATTACCGCTCGGATTTACAAGTGATGATATGAGCAGAGGATAGTCTAAAGTGTATAGTTTGTGGTTTGTAGTTAACGCTTTTTTATTTTAAAAACTAAAGACTAAAAACTCAGAAAAGCGTTTGTACTCCATGCGCCACTTTTGCTTCCAATTCAAGCAGCCATTTCTTTCTCCATAAGCCTCCGCCATATCCGATCAATTCACGATTAGAACCTATAACCCTATGGCATGGAACTATGATAGCAACATTATTTCTTCCATTTGCATTTGCAACAGCTCTTGTCGCTTTATGATCACCGGTTTTTCTTGCTAACTCCAGATAGCTGATCGTTCTTCCGTAAGGAATTGTCATTAGCTCATTCCAAACTTCTTGTTGAAATGGGGTGCCCGGTTGATGAATTGGTAATTCAAAAACCCGTCTTTCTCCCTGGAAATATTGTATCAATTGCTCAAGACATTGTATCATTAATGGAGGCAGATTTTTCTTTTTCCCTTCCGGCTTTTGGGCCTTATCAAAAAAAGAAACTTCACTTATATAATTTTCCGTGCCTGAAATTTTGAGCAAACCAACAGGAGAGTGATAATAAGTTGTATAAGAAACTATGTCAGGTATGTTAGCCGATACGTTGTCCATTTTTAACCGCCCTTTCGGGTTGCAATAAAATTACATGATTGTTTTCATCATAAACACCAAGGACAAGACATTCGCTGAAGAAGTCGGCTATTTGTTTGGCAGGGAAATTAACGACAGCAATTACTTGCTTATTAAACAGGTCTTCTTTTTTATAGTAATTGGTAACCTGTGCTGAAGATTTTTTGATGCCTAATTCAGCACCGAAATCGATCCAGATCTGGTAAGATAGTTTTCTTGCTTTTGGGAAATCTTTTACGTCGATAACAGTACCGCAACGGATCTCAACTTTTTCAAAATCACTCCAGGAAATAACGGACATAATTTTTATTTAGTCCAGTAAGTTAGCTAAATCCTGTAATTCTTTTTGTTTATGCCGGTCCTTTTCGCTCGTAAAACACTTACTGTTTTCTTCGAGTAAATATTTTATAACAGAACGATTGTTTTGCGGTTTGAAAAATGCGGGAGAAGGTTCAACAGAAATTCTCTTAAAATAACTGGCTACATCTTTATGAGTAAAAACTTGTCCGCTTGTTGGATCTATATAAAATTCAATTTTCTCCTGTGGATTTTCAAGGGTCTCATCGCTATAGCCATGTTTAAAATAAGCCAGCACAAATTGTTTCGGAATAGAAACTGCTTTTACGGGAATATCAAGTAACTCGGAAAGCACAAGATATAAAATGCCGTTGCTAAGTTGATTGCCTCTTTTTGCTTCAAGTGTTTTATGAATTAAAAATTCATTTGTTTCCTGGTAATTTATTTCTCCGCCTTTCAGTCCGTAGTAACTATAGAGTATACTGGTGACGATATTTATTTGCTCTAAAGGAGTGAGATAGTTATTTAATTCAAGCCAGATGTTGCGACGAATTTTTTCTATTTCCTGTAATACAGGTGCTGTGGCAAGATCAGGATATTGAAATTTAGAAACGAGTAATGCACCAAGCATCAGGTCATGATGACCGGAAACATTCCATTGTCTGAAATCTTCACTAAGGTCACGATAATGCAAACGATGGATCAGCAATTCAATGCGCTGCTGCACATTTTCATCAGGGATCGTTTCCCATAAATGTTCAAGACTAGGAATGATGTTTTTGCCGTAGTCAATTATTTTTTCTGATACGGCGCCAAAGACCTCTTCATCTGGGTCGTCGATGAGGGTAAAAAGTGCGGATAGTTCTTTTGTGGTTTCCATTGGCGGCATTGGGTTTTGTAAATATCTCTTTTAATAACGACGCAAAACCGTTAAAATTTTCCACAGGTGGGGAAAGTAGTTTGGAGTTTGAGGTTTTAGTTCAAATTTTCTTCGCAACTACCATCCAATCCCATGGTTTTGGCTCTATTAACCATTTTGGAGGCTTTAGAAACTCGGTATCCCATTCGTATTCTATTTTCTGAAAATTTTCCGCTATAAACTCTTCGTTATTGAGGAGTAACTGTAATTCTTCTTTGAGATAATGCTTGGTAGGAACACTATCGATCTCTGCATTGCCTTGTAAAATATTTTTTAATTGAACACCACTATTTTTTTTGCTGATCACCCCATTGGCATCTTTATCTGGATTCCATCTTTGGCGAATGATGGAGGTGAGCATGGAAGATTCAAGAGAAGGAATGACGAGGATCAAATGACCGTTTTTCTTTATACACTTTTTAATGTTTGAAAAAAAAGTGTTTCTTTTTTTTAATACATCAGTAAGGATAGCATTAATGCAAATGGCAACATCACATAACGGCATTTTTGCTTTTGGATTTGACATATCAATGCGACCATATTCAACATTTATAAACTCAGGGTAAAGTTTCTTAGCTATTTCAAGATTTTCTGCTGATATGTCAACTGCATACACTTTTTTAAAAGCAGGGGAGAGGACTGGTAGCCATTTACCAATGGCACAACCAATATCAATAACCGTTTTATTTTTTGAACCAACTTGTCTTATAGCAGAGACAATGATTCCTTTACTATCATTTTTTAAAACATCAAAAATTTCTTCGTTGTATTCAGGTGCAATTTTCTCCCAGTAAGTACGATCCATTTATTAAAATTTATATGGCGAACTCATATAGTCAGCACCCTTCAATACATTACCGGTGAAATCAAATAAGGTTACATTATCCCATCCTGAACCGGTTCCCCAGCTATCATTAAGTCTTGATGTGATCCACGCAGGTTCCCAATACTGAATGCCTTTGCCTCCGCCATTGATGATGGCCTGTGTCAGATCTTTTAAATAGCGGTATTGGTCATCGACAGAAATTGTATAACCAGGAGCTGCGTCATTGGGTGAAAAAATATTATTATAGCTATCGCCATTGCCTGTTGTCCAGGGGTAGCCGGTTTCCACGATCATCACAGTTTTGTTATAGGTTGTTACAAGCCTTCTGATCGTATCCGTTACTCCCTGCATTGTTTTTACTGTTGACCATTTAGTATAATGTGATAATCCAATAATATCATAATCGGTTACGCCTTCATTAGTAATTCCATTCATCCACCAACCTGCAGATTGCAGTTGAGCTTCGTGAATAATAACTTTTGGTTTGATGGTTGATGTAGCAGAAAAATCACGAACTGCCTTGATACCACTTTTCAATAATGTTGCATACGCAGCAAAATTGTTATTTACAATTTTACCTGTTGGCCAGCACATACCATTATTGGTTTCATTGCCAACCTGCACTAATTCAGGGGTAAGATTTTTGCTCTTATAATAATTTAAAACAGCCATTGTGTAATTATAAACTGAATCTTTCAAAATATTCAACGGCAATCCTGCCCATGCAGCCGGTGTTTCCTGCGCACCTGGATCAGCCCAACGATCGCTATAATGAAAATCAAGGCTAACAGCCATGCCAGCTTCTTTTGCACGACGAATTGTTTTTTCTACTCCATAGAGATCATAGTACATTTTTCCATTATTCAAATTGCCGATCCATGTTGGAGTATGCCAGAGTCGTACACGAACTGTATTGGCTCCATGATCTTTTAATATCTTGAAACAATCTCTCACTTTTCCAGAATCACTGTAAGTGCCGCCATAATCTTCTATTTGATTTACATAAGAAAGATCAACACCCATATTAAATTCATCCCAGCGATAAATTTTCTTTTCAACTGTTGTTGCAGTAGTTGGAAGGCTGTCTTTTTTACAAGCAAAAGATGCCAGCCATACGGCAGCTATAATTAGCAAAATATTTTTCATGCTGTAAAGTTAGGTATATGTTTTGCGATTTTTTTAAAGGAGGATAAAACATATTTTTTCAATTATCTTCTATCTAGTTAGTACCTTGATAAAAATTTGCCAATGAAAAAGAAAACTCCCGGAAATTATTCCCGTCGTTCTTTTTTACGTGATGCCTCCATTGTAGCCGGCGGATTTATGATCGTGCCAAGACATGTTTTAGGGAAAGGATTTATAGCGCCAAGTGATAAATTAAATATAGCTGGAATAGGTGTAGGAGGAAAGGCTGAAGTAAATCTTCCTTATGCATGGAACAATGGCGCTGAAAACATTGTTGCTCTTTGTGATGTAGATGATCGCATGGCTGTGAAAGCAAGAAAGATGTGGCCCAACGCTCCTTACTATAAAAACTTCAGGGAGATGCTTGATAAGGAGCAGAAAAATATTGACGCAGTGATCATCACAACACCGGATCACATGCATGCAGTCCAGGCATTGCCATGTATGCAATTGGGTAAACATGTCTATGTAGAAAAACCTTTGACGCATGATATTTACGAAGCAAGAGTGCTAACGCAGGCGGAAAAGAAATATAAAGTAGTTACCCAAATGGGCAACCAGGGAAGCAGTGGCGATGACACAAGAAATGTAGAGACATGGATACAGGCAGGAGCTATCGGGCCGGTGCACACGGTTCATGTTTGGACAAACCGCCCTGTATGGCCATCGGGTGTTTCATTGCCAACAGGTAAGCATGATGTGCCCAAAGAATTCGATTGGGATCTTTGGTTAGGAACTGCGCCAGTCAGGGATTATCATCCGGCCTATCATCCTGCTATATGGCGTGGATGGACAGATTTTGGAACAGGATCGTTGGGTGATATGGGTTGTCATTTTATGGATGTGCCATATCGTGCATTAAAACTTGGCTATCCTGTTTCAATGGAGTGTAGCGTTACTTCAGTTTACACAGGCTTTTTCCAGGAAAGCTTTTATAAAGGAAGCTTTCCTCCTTCTTCAAAAATTCATATTCAATTTCCAAAGCGTGGAAATTTACCAGCAGTTCAGATGATCTGGTATGATGGGGGTATCAAACCAAAACGTCCTGCAGAACTTTTACCTGATGAAGAATTTGGTGAGTGGGATGGTGGAATTTTATTTGAAGGATCAAAAGGAAAGATAATGGCAGGTTTGTTTGGCAGGAATCCAACATTGCTTCCAACTAAATTGATGAAGACTACAAATCTTCCAAAATCAAAATTTCCATTTGTTACAAATGGATCGGAAGGACATCAAAAACAATGGACGGATGCATGTAAAAAAGGCTATGGTGCTTATACCAGCTCTCCATTCTCACAAGCCGGGCCATTAACAGAGACTGTATTGATGGGCAATCTTGCTGTATTGAGTTATAATCATTTTGAAATGCAAGGCAACCAAAGAAAATTCAATGGTCGCAAGCAATTATTATGGGATGGCGAAAATATGAAGATCACCAATTTTGAACCAGCCAATCAATTTGTGAAAAGAGAATATAGAAGCGGTTATAGACTTGAATTATAGTTAACTCGGATATTTAAGCAATTTTGTTCCTGTTATTTCAACAGGCTTATCATCTGCAATGGTAACTTTTACTTTGGCTCCACCACCACTAAGTAACTCGAATTTTGCTTTGACGTAGTCAATGCCTCCTGCAAAACTATTGTCGCCTTTATAATCCATGGCCTCCATTATCTGTCCATTTATTTTTGCAAAAAGCTGGTCACCGTCTTTGTAAAAATCGATCATCGATTTATCACTCATTTCATATAATCCTTCAATTTTTTTGAACGCAGCCGTTTCAAGCACATATTCTTCTTTCAGATAAACATCAAACTTTACCACTTTCTCATTCTTTGTATTCTTTGTCATATCAAGAACACGATTCAAAGCACTTGGATCCTTTGCGCTAATATCTCCGGCAATATGTTTATCGCCTTTGAAATAAACCTGGGTTACCAGGTCTTGCACACCAGTAGCAGAAATTCTCATATGAATATGTGCAGGCCTTGTTAATGTAGCACTTGCTGCATAAGGCACAGGATAGATACTTTTGAAATTATATTTTCCATCACCGCCGGTTTTAAATGAAGAACGATAAACATAATTATCAGAAGTGTTATCATACACTCCATTCTCATCGCAATGCCATATTTCCACCAATGCGTTTTTTAGGGCTTTACCATCTTTTCCAAAAACAGTTCCACTAAAATGCATAATTTCTCCTTTTGTTCCCGCTTGTACAAGATCAGTTTTAAAAGGAGCACCGGGTCTGTAGAATGGCCCGAGAATATCAGTGGTTGTTGGATCGGTTCCAATATATTTTTCACCATCCCATTTTATTTTTCCGAATACGCCAACTGTTAATGCAAGCATTGCTGAATCCTGGATAAATTTTCTACGTTTCATTGTTTGGTGGTTTTGTGTTTAAAAAAAAGTGGAAAGTGTCCAGAGGGTAAAATTTGAAAGGTTATGAAAGGTAGGAAATAAAGTAATAACTCGTCAGCTTTGAATTCAAGCTCATACCAATCAAGGCGTAAATGCTTATTTTAATTTTGAATTCTTTATTTTGCTTTTTTAAAACAAACAAATGAAATCAATTGAAGAACTGCAGGAAACAAAAGGCACATTTTCTATAGGCCTGGCTATAAGTGATGGCTGGAGAATTGTTTCAAAACATTTGGGTTATTATATTGGTGCAGGTGTAATTACAGTGATCATTAGCATGTTCGTTGGAATTATACCCTATGGAGGTAGCATTTTAAATAATCTTGTTATAAGTCCCTGTTTTGCGGCCAGCGCTATATTTATAACGTGGCGAATTTCCAAAGGCTACGCCTGGACAGATTTTGGAGATATGTTTAAAGGATTTAGTTATGCCACTCCTGTATTGATCTCCACATTGATACAGTCATTTGTAATGGTATTAATTGGATTATTATGTTTTTTTAGTTTGATACCGCAGTTAGTTGATCTTTTTGAATTGTCACAAGGAAGTGGTGCATACCAAAACCAGGAAGAAATTATCGAACTTGTCCGAAGTATTTTCTTTAATACCAAAAACATCTTATTGTTCTGTTTGTTTATGCTGGCTATATTATTGCTAACCGCTGTATGGGCTTTTAAAATACATTTTATAGTAGTGTATCAAATGGATCCATGGCCTGCGATGGAGCTCTCACGCAGGGTTACTACACCCAACCTGTTACGCCTGGTGGGCTTATTTATCATTATTGGTTTAATTGTTATTGTAAGCGTATTACCATGTGGTATTGGTCTATTGTTTAGTTTGCCATTAAGCTTTGGAGCCATATACAGCGCCTTTGCTCAAATTACCGGCAGCGATCAGCCCGATGAAAATAGTAACATGTTTGATTTTATGGCCGGCGAGAATAAGGGTAGTCAATAGGGAGTGTAGTATTAAGCCATCAAAGCTTTACTCCACCAAGGGTTATTTCTTTAGTCAAATAATTTTTTCCAGGGGTTATCAAAATGGAGTCCCAAGTAATATTGTAAGTTCCATACTTATTGACAATTTGGATTAGCCCCAAATACAGCCCCGGATTTACTTCTTTCAAAACAAACTTATTTGGAGCTGTGGATTTTAAATTTTGAAATGATTGGTTTTTTGTTTCTTGCCTTTTTGATGCATCGATATTTGTCAAATAAAGAGACTTAAGTTCCGTGAATGTGTCATTGTTTCTGGAAGTAAAACTCATTTCAACTGTCGAGTCATGCTTGTTGCTGCATGATAAGAGTATAAAAGAAATAAATAAAAACAGATAATTTCTCATGTAATGTTCTTTAAAATAAAATGCCTCGTACCGGTTGCATACAATTCAAAAATAGACGAAAGTTACTGCAGTTAAGCAGTTCACAAACAGCAAAAATAATTTCGCTTTTGAAATTGTTGATCGTGAGTTTATTTCTTCTTCTTAACTGCCGCTTTTTTCTTCGCAGGTGCTTTAGCCGCAGTTTTTGCAGGTGCTTTCTTCGCCGCTTTCTTTTTGCCAAATGCATTTGGAATTGCAGCCACGATCATTTTCTTCACTTCTTCTAATGGAAGGTCTTTCAGATCTTCAGCTTTGTATTTGGTATCATCTGCTTTCTTCGGAAGTCTAACGATCTTTTTACCAAACTTAATTAGCGGCCCCCAACGGGCATTTTCAACAGAAATTTTTTCTTCGGGCCAATGTTGTATATAGCGGTTCTCTTCTTTTTTAATTTTTGCTTCCACCAGCTCATTAATATCTGCCTGGCTTAAGTTATCATGATTATACCTGCGAGGAACATTAATGAACATATCGTTCCATTTAATATAAGGTCCAAAACGACCTTTGCCTTTTGTTACGCCCTTGCCATCATACATAGCGATGGGCGCATCTGCTTTTTGTTTTTCTTTTATCAGTTCAATTGCTCTTTCAAGATCCATTTCAAGCGGGTCTTCACCTCTGGGAATAGAGATAAAAGCTTCACCAAATTTTACATAAGGACCAAAACGACCTGAGTTCACATAAACTTCTTCACCTTCGTATTCGCCAAGTGTTAGTGGTAGTTTAAAAAGATCTAATGCCTGCTCGAGAGTAATTGTTTCGATGCTCTGGTCACGTTTTAATCCCGCAAAATGTGGTTTCTCTTCTTCATCCGATATACCCATTTGTACCATTGGACCATAACGTCCCATTCTTGCTATAATCGGTTTACCTGAAATTGGATCGACACCCAGTTCTCTTTCACCACTTGCTCTTTCTGCAGTTTCAATGGTTTTATCTACATCTTTTTTAAATGGCAAATAAAAATCATCGATCATCTTATGCCATTTCATTTTTCCTTCGGCCACTTCATCAAACTCTTCTTCGATCCGTGCCGTAAAACTATAATCCATTATATCATCAAAATACTGTGTCAAAAAATCCGTAACTACCAATCCAAGATCGGTCGGGAACAGTTTTGATTTTTCTGCACCTGTATTTTCAACTTCAGTAACCTTTGTTACATTATCTTTTTTCAAAACCAAAACACGGTAATCTCTTTGCACAGCTTCCTTATCTCTTTTCTCTACATAACCTCTTTTTAAAATAGTAGAGATAGTGGGAGCATAGGTTGAAGGACGACCAATTCCCAACTCTTCCATTTTCTTTACCAATGATGCTTCAGTGTATCTTGGAGCAGCACGGCTGAATCTTTCTGTTGCTTTCAACTCTTTCAATGGTAATTTCTGCCCAACGGTTAATGGAGGTAACATACCTTCCTGTTCTTCTTCAGTTATATCATCATCATCTCTGTCCTCACGATATACTTTCAAAAAACCATCAAACTTTAATACTTCACCTTGCGCAGTTAATTGATCATTATTTGTAGATATGTCAATCTTCGCTGTTGTTTTTTCAGTTTCAGCATCAGCCATCTGGCAGGCCATTGTTCTTTTCCATATCAGCTCATACAACTTTTTACATTCAGCATCTTCAACAGTTGTATTATTCATGTATGTAGGGCGGATCGCTTCATGGGCCTCCTGTGCACTTTCATTCTTGTTCTTAAATTTTCTGAACTGGTGATATTGCTCGCCATACATTTCCTTTATCGTATTTGTAAGATCGCCCAGTGCAGTATTACTCAAACTCACACTGTCGGTACGCATATAAGTTATATTACCACTTTCATAAAGCTTTTGTGCAAGTATCATTGTTCGGCTTACGCCATAACCAAGTTTTCTTGATGCTTCCTGTTGCAATGTGGAAGTAGTAAATGGGGGAGCAGGTGATTTCTTTCCGGGTCTAACCTGTATATCACTTACTGTATAATTAGCACCGACGCAACTTTTCAAAAATGTTTCAGCATCTTCTGCGGTGTTTTGTTTTTTGCCTTCTGCTGAAAATGTTACCGGCTTTCCGCCAACATCATTAGCAGTGAATAGACCTTCAACCTTAAATGTGCTAACAGAATTAAATGCATTGATCTCTCTTTCTCTTTCAGCGATCAGTTTTACAGCCACACTTTGTACACGACCAGCACTCAGATTATTCCTCATGCTGATCTTGCGCCAAAGAACCGGGCTCAATTCAAATCCAACTATTCTGTCCAACACACGTCGGGCTTGTTGCGCCATCACCAAATTCATATCGACAGTCCGTGGATTTTCAACGGCAGCTTTTATCGCAGGCTTTGTGATCTCATGAAAAACAATTCGCTTGGTCTTTCGCGGATCAAGACCCAGTACTTCACATAAATGCCAACTGATCGCTTCACCTTCACGGTCCTCATCCGTAGCCAGCCACACTTCATCTGATTTTTTCGCTAAACTTTTTAAGTCCTTGACAACCTTCTCTTTCTCTGGTGAAACAATATAAGTGGGTTCGTAGTTTTTATCCATGTCAATCCCCATTCCGGCCTTTTGCAAGTCGCGGATGTGGCCAAAACAACTCTTTACCTGGAAGTCACTCCCGAGTATCTTTTCAATTGTTTTTGCTTTCGCAGGGCTCTCAACTATCAACAGGTTTTTCGCCATATTCGGTTTTCAAGTAATTTTTTAGTCGTCGTCAATGCTACTATTAAGCTTTACTTGCGACGCTCCGTTCGTCTTTCTGTACGTTATTGTGCTATTGATCTCGGTTCGTTTTGAGGCAGTTTAGCATTCAATACTACATATATAATATAGTATGCCAGATAGCCAGACGAGTGCAATAATAACGCAGAAATTTCAATTTTCTGAAATTGCTTGATAATCGGACGTTCTTTTGTGAGCAAACTTGTGGATACAATCTTTTGGAAATGAACGAGAATACTTTTTCTAAAATTTATTAGAATGCCTTCTTTGCAAACAGGTCTCCATCATTCCATTTAGGTCTTGCCGGTGTTTGTGCTATCGAATAGCTGATCAAAAAATTCAATTGAACATAGGTTTTGGCTGCTGCAAAATTGAAAATGCCACCTTCTAAACCATCAGCAGCCTGGTGATAATATTTAGCTCTCCATTGTTTTACAAATGCTGTAAGATCAAAACCGGGGATATTTGATTTAGTTCCGTATTTAATATGAAGCGCCGGAATTCCATTCATTACAAAACTATATTGATCGCTTCTTACAAAACGATTTTCATTTGGCTCGGGGTCTTTCTCTACATCCAAATCAAGATAACCAGCGGCAAACTTTACATTATTCATGATACTCGAATGTTCGGCGCCAAGTGGAACAACAGAGAGGAGCGGGCAATTAATGTAGGCATATCTGTATTTACATCAGCAACGATCGATGCTTTAGGCACTGTTGGATTTGCAGCGAAATAAGAAGAACCAAGCAAGCCCATTTCTTCAGCAGTTACCATCACGATCAAAATAGAACGCTTTGGTTTTGCACCAGATGATTTGTACACTCTTGCTATTTCAAGTAATGAAGCTACACCGGACGCATTATCATGAGCACCGTTATAGATCGAATCACCATTAACAACTCTTCCTATTCCTACATGATCTAAGTGAGCTGAATGAACAACATATTCATTCATTAAAATTTTATCAGAGCCAGGTATAAGTCCAACTACATTATAACTTTCAATATCGTTATGAGTTGTTGAATAACTAACAGAAAGGCTATACCCAAATTCAAATGATGAGGCTTTTCCTTTTTTAATATCATCCAGCACATGCTGTATGTTCTTTCCTGAGTTCATGAAAAGTCTTTTCATCAATTGTGTTGTTGCATTTACAACTATATTTAAATTACCTGTAAACCCGCGACTAAATGCCATTGTCTTTTCAGGATTAACTGTGGTGTTTGATTGCAGAGTTGGATTTGCATTAGTTGATGGACGATTTTGCGGACTATACGTGATCACACCAATTGCCCCCTTTTCAAAAGCAACTGTCATTTTATTTCCGCCATTTGAAAAATGTGCAGTAACAGTTGAGTGCAATCCATCGGGTGCACCTGCAACCAGCACAACAATTTTTCCTTTTACATCAATACCTGCATAATCAGAATACCCACCGGGAATTTCAACGCCATATCCTGCAAAAACTATTTGTCCTTCTGCAGAAGTTTTTGTTTTAATTGGGTGAGGAGCCGGAGCAAAATCTTTAATGAACGTCAATGAATCAATATTGCCATATTTATCTTTTAATACAGCAATAGCTGAGCTGTTATCTACAAGTGATTTTCTAATTATAAGTTTTTGTGTAAATCCGCCATTATCACCTGCCGGTGTTAAACCGATCTTTTTATACTGATCAGTCACATAATCAACCGCCATTTGATAACCTTCGGTACCAGGCAGACGACCTTTCAGTTTATCATCAGCTAAATAGGCGATATGAGAACGGATAGTATTAGTATCAATTCTATCCATTGCTTTTTTAATGTTTTTTGAAATTGTAACATTCTGCGCAGATAAGCACAGCGAAATAAAACTGCAAACGATCACGAAATATTTTTTCATGACCGGAAGTTATGTTTTTTACCTATTGAATAAGAGGTTTTATTTTATCGGCAAGTTTTTCTGACCACCGTTTATATTCTTTGGCAGATGGATGCAAACCATCTGATGCAACCAGCGAAAGATCATTGGCGGCTTCCCTTGTCCATGGAGTAATGTCTATATAATTTACCTTATAAGTTTCTGAAATATTTTTATTGACTGCATTATAATCATCGATCTCTTTTGCAATTTGTGCCCTGTCTCTTCCATTAGCAAAAGGAGTTGCGCCCCAATCAGGAATAGATAATACAATAACATGATCGACTTTGCCCCCGGCAAATTGTATTGCCTGCTTTAATAAACTCTCGAACTCTGGTTTATAATTCTCAACTGAACGACCACGATATTGATTGTTTACACCGATCAATAAAGAAACAAAATCATATGGAGGAGTGAATGTATGTTTATTGATATTGTTTTGAAGTTCATCAGTTGTCCACCCGGTTGTCGCCAGGATCTCCGGTGATTTAAAATTGTAATTCTGCTGATTCAGCAATTGAACAGTTTGGTTAGGAAAATTCTCAGAAGACAAAACATTTTGACCAATTGTATAAGAATCTCCAAGAGCAAGATATGAGTATGTTTTCTTTGGCTCAGTCATTTGAAAAGGGTATTTGTTTTTTGCACAACTGAAAATAAGAATTACCGGGAAACTGCAAAAAGTAATAATGAAACTTTTCATTTTCATATCATAAAATTAACGAGATAAAATTCGAATTGGATTGATGATTCAGTCAATATTGACCTTGACTCCTAATGATAATGTAAATATATCTGTTACATGAAGAGATTTTGTATTTGAAACGAGGCTAATAATTTCCCGGTCGAAGCTTAAAATTTCATAGTATAAAGAAACCCGGTGTACAAATGTGTTTGGTGGAAAATTGAATCCGATCCTGCTTCCCAGAAATATCGCTGAATGAATGGCGGTTGGGAAACTATAATATCGATATGGATAATATGGAGGATCGAAACTAAAATATTGTTTTCCGAAACTATAATTGACAATGAGCCCCGTCATTAACGGTTCTAGCTGGTATTTTTTTATACTCACCGAATGAATAGGTATCCAGGTGACTTTGCCTGAGATCGAATGAATGCGAACACCCCCGATACTTTTGGGTAAATAACCATAATAAAGATCACCCTCCAATTTTTCATTTCTAGTGCTGTACCCAGTGCCGATTGAAATAAAACCGATCCCGCCTGCATATTGAACATTAATATGATCAGGCGGTTTTATCTTAAACTTTTTTTTCTGTGCAAATACTTTTTCTGTTATAACCAGCAGAAAAAAAATGAACATTGCCCGGAACAATCTAAAAAAATATTTTTTCAACTTCAGTATTATTTGGATTGACTTTTATAAGTACAAAACTTCTTTCATGAATACTATTAACGACTAAATAGTTGACGGGTGGCCCATACCATTGACCCAGGTAAAAAGTGTCATCATGGGCATGAATTGAGTAAATAACATTTCCATTTTTTGTCAACGTTTTTACATAAGTGTCTTGAAGTGACTGGTCAAAATCACTACTAAAAGGTGCCATGTGAGATAAGATAAAAATTTTCTGTTGAGAAGGTGTGGCAGATAGCTCTAGTTGCAGCCATGATGTATCAGGAAGAGAGCCATTATGGCCAACCTGCAGTGAGTTTGAGTTTAAAACTATAAACTTATGATCTGAAAAGCTAAACCCAAAGTTTTCCGGACCAAACATTTGCTTGTATAATTCACGACCGTTAGCTAACATATCATGGTTACCAATAACTACAAGGAAAGGAAAAGAAAGTTTTTGCAGTCGATGACTTATCCATAGATATTCTGATCTCAGACCAAAATCTGTGATGTCACCATTTAATACAACAAATGAAATATCGGGATAGCTGTTTACTTTTTCTACAAAATCATCCAGTTCGTCATAAAAACGTTGGGTATCGCTGATCACAACAAAACAAAAAGAATCTTTTTGTCCCTTCGATTGTAAACGTTCAAGGTTTTTTGTGTTTTGATCCCTGTCCTTTTCTTCGATCTGTATCTCATTAGCATTGTAGGTAAATGTCTTCTCGCATGAGATTAAAAAAACACTTAACACCAGGGTAATAAATAAAAATCTCATAGTTAGAGAGTTTCTGCTCTCTTGTAAATCAAATAGTTTGCCAGTTCATTTTACGTTTACCCTGTTAGATAGTGTGTAAACTGGCCTCCGAATCAGCTATGTTATGTAAATAATATTTCCCTTTTGACAAGGAATTTATAGGAATTCTATGATCGCTTTGCTTACGTTGCTATCCCTGTAAATTCTTCTATGCCCTAACCCTTTGGTAACAATGAATTCAATATTGTAATGTTTATCGTCCATTACTTTCTTTGCATCTCTCCATGGTGTCATTGTATCCTCTTCATCGTGGCACCAAAGAATTTTTGCTTTTAAGTTTTTTATAGCCCTGCTTACGGAATACCATTCAGAAGGTTTGTTTCTTAATCTATAGATATAATCATCAAATTCTTTTCTTACACCTTCATTTAATTTCATAAACGAAAAGAAAATATCGATCGCAGTTTTAGATTCAGTAGCAGGAGCGATCAATACGATGTGGCAATCATCTGTATGTTCAATTTCTTCTAATGCAAGACAAATAGCAAGACCGCCGAATGAATGACCTATATATGATCTTATCGGTCCATACTCTTTGTGTATGTATTGCACTATTTCTTTGAAAACAACAGCATTCAAAGTTTTACCTGTGCTATAACCATGTGCAGGTGCATCAAAGGCCAATACTTCGTATCCTTTTTTCATCAATGGTTTAATATAGCGATCAAACTTTGCAACGGAAGAATTAAAGCCATGAACGATCAATACCTTTCTATGCCCACCGCGATTCCATCGATAACCGGTCACAGTTTCTCCATGGAATTTGAATTGTAGCTTTTCAGATTCATTAAACACCTCAGGTAATGGCTTTTTATACCGGAATTGTGGAGTTGTAAAGACATCCAATGCTAATTCGGCTGCTTTTCGATTAGATAATGCAGAAAGGACCTTAAATTTTGTACGATAATACCCGATCGCTATCTGTTGCCCTAACTTTGTCATTATACAAATGTACTTATGGATATTGTAATTCTGGGATCAGGAAATGTTGCAGCAGTTTTAGGAAGAAAATTTAAAGCAGCCGGACATAACATTTTGCAAGTAATAAGTCGCAATGCTTCTGCAGCCAGCGAACTTGCTTATGAATGGGATACTGAAAGCTCCAATTATTCGAGTATCATGAAACAGAACGCTGATATTTATATTATCGCTGTTAGTGATGATGCAATTAATGATGTGATCGCTAATATAATACTGCCAAAAAAAGTGGTTGCTCATACTGCTGCATCTGTATCAAAGGATATTTTAAAGCCGGTGACCGATCATTACGGAGTTTTTTATCCATTACAAAGCCTGCATAAGGAAGATTCAGATCTGCCTGAAACACCGATCTTTTTTGATGGCAGTGATGAGATGACAAGAAAAAAGCTGGAAGCATTGGCAAATTCAATTTCTCCACAACATGTAACACAGGCCAATGATGACGCAAGATCAAAACTGCACGTGGCGGCTGTGTTTGTAAATAATTTTACGAATCACTTATATGCTCTTGCAGAAAATTATTGCAACAAAGAAGGGATAAATTTTCTTGAAATGTTGCCGCTAATAGAAGAGACGGCATCACGAATAAAGGATATTTCCCCGTCAAGATCACAAACTGGCCCTGGTATACGAAATGATGAAGAAACCATACAGAAACATATTGCTTTACTTAGTTCGCATCCCGAACAAAAACGGGTTTATGAGTTTTTAACTTCAAGTATTAAAAGTTTCAAAGGATAGTGGTAGTTTATTTGAAACCGCGACTTTTCCCAAACAAGTAACTGCCAGCTTTCTTTTTACAGTTACATTTGCACCCCAAACAAGAATCGATGTATAACCTGAAGATTAATTTTGAAGAGAAAGGAGTTGCGCCAATCACAATAGCAAACCTGGAGCCTAACCAGACCTTGTTGGAAATATGCCTTAAAAATGATATTGAACTTCACCATAATTGTGGCGGGGTTTGTGCCTGCACAACCTGTCATTTATATATTGATAAAGGAATGGATTCAATAGATGAACTAACTGATAGGGAAGAAGATTTTATTGACAGGGCAATGAATCCAAGATTGAATTCAAGATTGGGATGTCAATCGCTTTTACTTGATGGTGATGGAGAAATAGAAATAACTTTACCGGATCAGACACAATTTTTAGGAGAATAAATTAATTTGAGAATTAGCTGATGTGCTAATTAAGGAACCAGAAATCAGAAACTACTGTATGACTCATTTTGAACCCCCAATACACTGGAGCGATCACGAAGACATTGCCCAAAAACTATATGAACGTTTCGGTGATGACTTTAATGAAGGAAAAATTTATCGTATTCGTTTCACCGATCTTCTTGAATGGATATTACAAATCCCAAATTTTGAAGGTAAGAAGGAAGAGAGTACAGAAGGTCACCTCGAAATGATACAAAGTGCATGGGTGTATGAATGGAGGGATAATCAGAAATAAATAGTTAATAATTCATATTGGCACATTATGAACGTTCTTGCGGAATTCAAAAAAGTTACCACATTTATTTTTGATATCGATGGTGTGCTCACTGACGGCACACTGCTGGTGCTGCGAGATGGTTTGCAGGCAAGACAAATGCATGTAAAGGATGGTTTTGGTTTGCAAATGGCAATGAAGCATGGTTATCGCGTATTCATAGTGTCAGGTGGTGTATCAGAAGAATCAAGAAGAAGATTGGAATACCTCGGCATAAAGGATATTCATCTTGGCGTTGCTGATAAGACAAACTTTGTTGCAGATCTTCTTAAAAGCAATAAAATAAAATGGGAAGAAGTTCTTTTTATGGGAGATGACCTGCCTGATATACCGTTAATGTCAAAAGTTGGTTTATCTGCCTGCCCCGCTGATGCAGTAAGTGAAGTAAGGAATATTGTAAAATATATTTCACCGGTTAATGGAGGCTGGGGATGTGTAAGGGATGTAATTGAAAAGGTATTAAAGACAAACGGTCATTGGAAATATGAAACGGATGTAACATCAAAATAAAATGTTTAGGTGATAATTGATAGTTATATCTGGGACTTGATCCAACTATCATCGCTCATCTATAAAATTATCATCTTCTCTTACTAACTTTCCTTAAAATTACTAACTCATGAACCTGGTTGGGGCTTTTATAAAAATGATCCGTTTACCCAACCTGTTTTTTATTGCACTTACCCAGGTACTTTTTCATATTGCTGTTCTTGATACTATTCTTCTGCCTCTTGGAACCAGGCCTTCAATAGATGGCTGGAATTTTATTTTACTTGTTGTTTCCTCCGTACTAATTGCAGCTGCTGGCTATATTATCAATGACTATTTTGATATTAATATTGATCAAATAAATAAACCAACGGCAAATGTAGTTGACAAGATCGTTTCACGCCGCTGGGCTATGGCATGGCATTTTGTTCTTAGTGGTGTTGGGATCTTATTAAGTGCATGGGTTGCCTGGCGAACAGGTTTCTGGTATATTCTTTTGGGAAATTTCATGTGTGTTGTTTTGTTATTTGGTTATTCAGTTTCTTTAAAACGAAAGTTACTTTTTGGGAACATTCTTATTTCTTTACTTACGGCATGGGTAATTTTAGTTATAGGCTTAGCGGAATTTACGTCTCCTGTTTTCACAAACTCTCAGATCGTTGAAGCAAGCGGAAAGATCATCCGTATTAGTTTGCTTTATGCAGGTTTCGCATTTATCAGCTCGTTGATCCGCGAAGCAATTAAAGATATAGAGGATATGCAGGGAGATGAAAAATATGGATGTCGTACAATGCCAATTAAATGGGGGGTTAATGCCGCAAAGGTTTATATCGCAGTCTGGCTTGTAGTTATACTTGCTTTGCTTATTATTTTGCAAGTGTATGTCGCAAGATTTGAATGGTGGTGGGCCATGACATACTCAATTGTATTTATTATTGTCCCGTTTGTCTTGATATTTCTTCTATTATTCAGAGCGAAAGAGAATAAAGATTATCATCGTTTAAGTAATTGGACAAAACTGGTAATGCTCACCGGGATCTTATCAATGATATTTTTTTACTTCTATTTATGAACAAGATAATTCTTGCATCACAATCACCGCGTAGAAAGCAATTGTTGGAATGGGCCGAGATTCCTTTTGAAATTATTGTAAAAGAAACCTCTGAAGATTATCCTCCTGGTTTAGAACCTGAGGAGATCGCAGTTTATATTGCTCAACAAAAGGCTGCTGCGGTACAAAAATTGATCTCTCCAGATCAAACATTACTTGCTGCCGATACGATCGTTGTTCTAGGTGAAAGTATTATCGGCAAACCTGTACATCGTGAGGAAGCAGTAAGCATCCTGTTTGCTCTTTCAGGAGAAAAACATAAAGTCATCACAGGCGTTGTTATCAGGAAAGGAGGAGGAGAAATTTCCTTTGCTGATGTTACGGAAGTTGAATTTCATAAGCTCACCCTGGATCAAATAGAATTCTATGTTGATAAATACAAACCTTACGATAAAGCCGGCGCTTATGCTATACAGGAATGGATCGGTGTAGTTGGAATTAAATCCATTAATGGAGATTTTTATAATGTGATGGGATTGCCAGTCAGTAGAGTAATAAGAGAATTGCAAAAGATAAATGGTTAAAATGTTGAATTGTTGGTTGGGTTTCGTTAATTCAGTAACTTAACCATCAGACCATTTTAACCATCCTTAATGACTACTAAGAGTAGTATAGAAAGTTTTGATCTAAGTTCTCCCTTTAGAGGGGCAGAAGGTATGACCGAACGCCTTCTCCAATTCATCTGGCAATTCCAGTACTTCAATAAAGGGGAGTTACAATCTACTTCAGGAGAAGCGATACAAGTTATTTTCCCTGGCACGTATAACACAAACCAGGGCCCTGATTTTAATGATGCAAAAATTAAAATTGGCAAAACAATATGGGCGGGGAATATTGAACTTCATTTGCGTTCCTCCGACTGGAACAGGCACAATCATCAAAATGATAAGAATTATAATAATGTCATTCTTCATGTTGTTTGGGAAGATGATTTTCCTGATTATAGTATACCAGTATTGAAGTTGAACAACAGGGTTGCAAAAATTTTTCTACAGCGATACGAAGACCTGATGAATGCGCAGGGTTTTATTCCTTGTGAAAAAACTATTTCATCAATAAAGCCAATTGTATTGCAAAGCTGGAAAGAAAGATTGCTGGCGGAAAGACTAATAAGAAAATCTGCTATTGTCGAAACATATCTTGATCAAAACAATCATCATTGGGAAGAAACATTCTGGTGGCTATTAGCAAGAAACTTTGGAATAAAAATAAATGCGGATGCTTTTGAAGCAATGGCCCGGAGTATTTCTGTAAATATCTTGGCTAAACACAAAAATCAAATTCACCAGTTAGAAGCGTTGCTAATGGGGCAGTCAAATTTGTTAAATGAAAAATTCAAAGAAGATTACCCCATCATGTTACAAAAAGAATATGGATTCTATAAAAACAAATACAAGCTCAAACAAAATACCTATACACCTTTCTTTCTTCGAATGCGACCCGGAAACTTTCCGACTATTAGGTTGGCGCAGTTGGCTATGCTCATCCATCATTCAGAACATTTGTTCTCAAAAATTAGAGAATCGAATTCTGTAAAAGATGTTAAGAAATGGCTGGATGTGACAGCGAATGATTACTGGCATTATCATTATCGTTTTGATGAGCCGTCCTCCTTTAAAAAGAAAAACCTTGGTGCAGGAATGGTCGACAATATTCTCATTAATACAGTATGCACCGTGCTGTTTGCTTATGGTCATTTTAATAAGGAACAAAAATTTAAGGATAGGGCATTGGAATGGTTGGAGGAAATAACAGCGGAATCAAATTCAATAACAAAAGGATTTGAGCAAACCGGCCTAAAAAATAAAAATGCCCATGATTCACAGGCATTGATCGAATTAAAGAATGAATACTGCAGTAAAAAAAGATGTCTGGATTGCGCCGTAGGAAACACATTTCTTAAAAGCAGTTAATTACCGCATTGGATGACATTTCTTATAGCTTCCATTAGCAGCCTGGTCTGGGGTAAGTGCTCTTAAACATGATGAAAAAAGCACCATAACAATTAATGCCAAAAGTATTACTCTTGTCTTCATAGGTTTTAATTTGAACTTAAAAGTAGCGGCCAGAGTTTGTACTTCAAAAGCGATTACACCTGCTATATTTTCATGGATTTATACCTTTAAAAACATTCAATAAAAGCCCCAAATTCCTACGGAATACTACGAGAAAAAAGGACAATGGCCTCCAAACTTAAGACCAAGCTCCCCAATTCACTTTCTGGTCAATATCTGGATGAACACTTAGCGCAACAGGACAGGTCATCCCTGTATTTTTCAAGATCGTTTTTGTTTTTTCATCTATGCTAAGCAAGCTATCGGGAATATGAAAGGTCAATTCAATACCACCCACACGGCGCGGATCAGCTTTCATGATCTTTAATACATCTATCTTGACATCAGTTAGGTCAAAACCCATTGTTCTTGCTTTTATACTCATTACGGTTATCATGCAGGTTGCCAGGGATGTGGCCATTAAGTCGGTAGGCGAAAATCTTTCGCCTTTTCCGTTATTATCAACCGGGGCATCTGTTTCAAAACTATTGGCACTACGTAAATGGGTACAGGTGGTTCTTAACTCGCCATTATAAACTACTGTTGAGGTCATTATGTTTTTTTGCCCTAAATTTACGTTATAAACAATACTAAGAGTAAAAGGAGACACAAGAGAAATAAATTACAGTATCCTCTTAGTTTAAATATTTTTCCCTTGAAAAAACTATTCATAATTGCATTCTTGTTTTCAGTGGGTTCATCTTTAATGGCCCAGGAAGTTCCCAAAAAACAAACAAAGAAACAGGTACGTAGACAGGAAAAGGCAAAGAAAGCAACTGAAATGACCCGGCAGGAAGAAGAAGGTGTTCTCGTTTATTCATCACAAAGTATTTGGGGTATACAACTACGGTCAAATGGATATGGAGGGTTTTATGAAAGAGGCAAGAAGAAAACGCAAAGGAATGGAATAGTGTATGGCATTGAGTTTAACGAGATAAAACACCCTAAAGAAGATAAACTGCCAAATGGCACGGGGGGCTTTTCCTTTGGTAGTCCTTATGTGTATGGCAAGATCAATAATTTTTATTCAGTGCAACTCGGCTTTGGTGGCCATCGCTTTCTTGGGCAAAAAGGAAATAAGAATGGTGTAGCTGTCAGCGTAGTTTATAAAGGTGGCATATCATTAGGTTTATTACGTCCTTATTATATCGAGGTTGAAGATAATGGCACTAACAAAACAATTAAATATTCTCCGGAAACAGATTCACTATTCAAATTTGGTTTTATAATTGGCAGTGGCGGCCTTGGCATGGGATGGGGTGAAATGAAACTAAAGCCAGGAGCGTTTGCAAAAACAGGCCTTCGTTTCGACTTTGGTAGATACAACGAGGTTGTTTCGGCAATTGAAGTTGGTGTGAGTGCCGAATACTATTCTGGCGAGGTTCCTATCATGCTTTATCAAAAGGATAAACAATTCTTTTACCAGGGACATATAGCTATGATCTTTGGTCGCCGTAAGTAATACGACCTTCGCCCTGCAGCTTTCATCCTTCAACTCCTTATCCGTATTTTTGCAAGATGACTGAGCTTCCAATAATTTCAGAACCCAGGCAAAAGAAACCAGATTGGCTTCGTGTTAAACTTCCCATTGGCGAAGAATATAAGCATGTCAGAAGCCTTGTTGATACCCATAAGCTTCATACAATTTGCGAAAGCGGCAATTGCCCTAATATGGGCGAATGTTGGGGGGCTGGTACTGCAACGTTCATGATCCTTGGAAATATCTGTACAAGAAGCTGCGGGTTCTGTGCTGTAGCTACAGGCCGCCCTGAGCCGGTTGATTGGGATGAACCGCAGCGTGTAGCGGAAGCTATTCATTTAATGAAAGTGAAACATGCCGTCATTACTTCTGTTGATCGGGATGAAATAAAAGATGGCGGATCTATTATCTGGTACAATACCATCAAAGCCGTCAAGGCGTTGAATCCAGACACAACACTTGAAACATTGATACCTGACTTTAAAGGGGAGCAGGAAAATATCCAGCGCATTATTGATGCAGCTCCTGAAGTTGTTTCGCATAATGTAGAAACAGTAGAAAGATTAACAAGACAGGTACGCATACAAGCCAAATATTGGCGCAGCATGGAAGTGATAAAGATCTTAAAGCAAGGTGGCATGAGAACCAAAAGTGGCATCATGCTGGGTCTTGGTGAAGCAAGAGAAGAAGTGATACAAACAATGACCAACCTGCGTGATAATGGATGTGATGTAATAACTCTTGGTCAATATCTCCAGCCAACAAAAAAACATTTACCCGTTCATCGCTTTGTACATCCTGATGAATTTGCAGAGTATCGTGAGATCGGTTACAAACTTGGATTGGATTATGTAGAAAGCGGCCCTCTTGTCCGTTCCTCTTACCACAGCGAAAGACATGTGTTTGCCGGGTTGGGAAGGAAAGAGTGGGAGAGTCTGAAAAAATAATTGATCACTCCGCCGGGCGCCTTTTTCCCCGATCAAAATATCATATTAAATTTTTCTTTGTAGCCTAATTAATTCTTGGAGCAGTTCTGATAACCTGTCCTTTCTTTTGGCAAGTTGAAAGACTATCCCTCACAACTCTTAACTGACTGTTACACTGTCCCAGGTTTGATTTAAAATTGTTAAGTATTGAGTTATATTTTTCAAGCTGTTCCTGGCAACTATTTAACTTACCCTGCAAATCGTTTACCTGGTTTTGTAAGTTTGTGTTGTTTCCACTGTTTGCCAGGGACCCCTGGCATTTGCTTAATTGCGACCTAACATTACTAAGCTCTTTTTCCAATGATCTTACTTTGGCTTGCAGATCTAGCACAACTGGTGAACCATCAGGATCACCTGGTTTGGAGTTACAATTTTTCAACTGGGTGGTCAATGATTTAATGGTATTTTCTGCATTTGTCAATTTATTTTCACAGGCGTTTAAATTCTTCTTATTTTGGTCTAACTGGGTATTGAGTGAATTTATCCTATCATTTGATGCATCATTTGTGGTACCTCTCTTTAAACAGTCATTTAGCTTTGTATTTGTTGCTGCCAGGTCATTCCTTACCTGTTGCAATTGAGCATTACAAGTTTTCAATTGATCATCTTTATCATTTAGCTGTTTGCGAAGAGAATTAATGGTAACATTTAGTTTTTCAATTGTTGCAGTGAGATCTGAGTTATTCGCATTTCCTGTCTTAAGAGCTGTGTTCTCAAGTTGTAGTGCCTGTATCTGCGCTTCCATTGCTACAATTTTATTCTTATTATCGGCGGCAGTCAGGGAATCTGCTGGGTTAATGCCGCTTGCTTTTTGGTGCAGTACTTTGTTTTCAGTTTTTAAACTATCATTTATATCTTTCAATACTTCGACTTTTTCTTTTAGTAAAGGATCCGGCCACCACGCAACATCCTTTAAGAATGGAAGAATAGACGCATGTTGAATTGATCCACTCAATGATGAAACTGATGCTGTTGAAGTTTCCTTTTCACCTTGTACCCCTGGAGCACTTATGCTGCCTGTATTTACCGCATTATAGCCAGAAGCATTGACAAATATCAGCGCCGAATTCGGAATTATAAGCAACCAGTATTTTGTACCAAACCTTTTTTTCTCTATCAGCATACCAATAGCAATTAATAGACTTAGCCCAAAAGCAATTGAGCGATAGATCACTTCATCGATCCTTGGACCAAGCACAGTATATAGAACAGTACCAAATAACCATACTGCGGCGGCTGCGCCGGTAATTGTATACAAACTTTTAGGAGTTATTGCATCGGTGGGGAGGGTTGAAGCGGCCATAAAAAAAATTTATAGATTAAAAATCAATTAGCTACTTAATTGCTACAATAGAGCCACTCCTTTATATAATGGGTTGTCCTCAAAGAATATCTAAATTAACGCAGGCAAGTATATTTTCAATTACCCCTTTTTAGGTATAAGCTATCAGTAATGATGCTTAATTTATTACTGGCTCATATTTTTTAACTTCGGTTTGCTGATATTAATAAATCTAATATCCTATCTCACAATAATCTTTATTATTAACTATTAGTAAGAATAGCTGACTAAATGAAATCCTTCTCTTCAAAAATTCAAATCATCGGAGTCAATCCCTATGTATTACGCTATACCCGTACAATTAAAAATAGGGGGTAAAGATTTTATTCAAAATCTTGTAAAATATACTGGCAAATGGAGATTGTATTTAAATACTCCAATGCGCAAGGCGGTAGCAAAAGATGTTGGTGATATAATTGACGTGCAAATTGATTTTGATTCAAAACCAAGAACAACTCCAACGCATCCAAAACTTAAATTAGCATTTAATGAGAACCCAACTGCAAAAAAAGAGTTTGAAAAACTTAGCCCTTCGCGTCAGAAAGAAATTTTAAGGTATATTAATTTTTTAAAATCAGAGGAAAGCGTTGACAAAAATGTTCAACGGGCAGTCAGTCATTTAACAGACAATACGCCTTTTATCGGCAGAGAAAAATAAATTAATGGTTTGCTTCAATTCGGCCAGGAGATTTATTTTCTATCTTTATTAGCAATGAAGAAAAAAATAAAACATAAGCAAAACCAACCGGCCAAAAGACCTCCGACTGTAAAACCTGCGACGGTGAAGTCAGGCACATGGAAGTATTATAACCTGGCCATTATTTTATTGATCTCATTTGTTATTTATTTACCAGTTTTTAATAACAAACTCTTAGCATGGGACGACGATAATTATATCAAAAACAATCCACTTATATATTCCATCAACCTGAAGGATATTTTTTCAGAATATGTAATGGGTAATTATCATCCACTTACTATATTAACTTTTGCCATTGAATATCAATTTTTCGGACTAAATGAAACAGGATATCATGTCATTAACCTATTGTTACATTTGCTGAATATTGTTCTGGTTTTTTATGTAATAAATCTGCTTGTTAATAAACCAACTGTTGCCCTGGTTGCCTCACTATTATTTGGAATTCATCCCTTGCATGTTGAATCAGTTGCCTGGGCTGCCGAGTTGAAGGACCTGCTTTATACTTTTTTCTTTCTTATATCTTTTATATTTTATTTGAAATATCTTACCAGTCAGCAAAAAAAACTGTATGTGTTCTCTTTACTATTGTTTTGTCTTTCGCTTCTTTCGAAAGCCATGGCCGTTTCACTGCCTGTATTGCTAATACTGACCGATTATTTCAAAGGGCGAAAAATAAATAGAAGGGTTCTGCTGGAAAAACTCCCCTTCATCCTGTTATCGATCGGCTTTGGTATAGTGGCAGTCTGGGCACAGAGATCTTCCGGTGCAACGGAGGTGGTTAATTTTGATTTTCTACAACGAATCGTGTTTGCCTGCTATGGGTTTATAACTTACATAGTTCAACTTTTTTTTCCATTGCATCTTAGTGCTTATTATCCATATCCGATAAAAAGTACTGAAAGCATGCCGGCTCAATATTATATATATCCAATAATATTTGCTGGCCTTATCGTTGCTGTTTTCTATTCTCTAAGATTTACAAAAAAAATTTTTTTCGGTGTAGGTTTTTTTGCTGTCACCATTTTTCTTGTTTTACAATTACTGCCTGTTGGTGGGGCCATTATAGCAGATCGCTATAGCTATATTCCCTCCATTGGAATTTTTTACCTTGCAGGCGAAGGGTTTAATCTTTTATTGAATAAGAAATTAAAAGTGCCGGCTTTTGGTTTGCTAACCCTCTTCGCAGTTTTCTTTTCGGTGAAAACATATACCCGGTGTAATATTTGGAATAATGACCTGACTCTCTGGGATGATGTGATCAGCAAGTATCAAACTGTACCGATCGCCTATAATAATCGTGGTTTCATTCATTTGAATGAAGGAAAAAATGATTTAGCGCTTAAAGATTTTAATAAGGCTATCGAATTAAAACCCGATAATGCAAAAGCATACAATAACAGGGGAACTCTTTATATGAATGAAAACAAAAATGATGATGCGCTTAGGGATTTTGATAAAGCAATTGAATTTATGCCAGCTCATGAAGGATTTCATATTAGCCGCGGAAATGCATTAAAAAATAAAAACAGGATTGATGAGGCCTTTGCGGAATATAATAAGGCTCTTAGCCTGAGACCGGACTTTGCTGAAGCATTCTATTCGCGGGGAATCCTTTTTATGAATCAAGGTAAAAATCCACAGGCTATTGAGGAATACAGCAAAGCAATAGGAGTGAACCCAAACTATATTGAAGCATACTTAAACAGGGGCAATAGTTTCCGGGATAACAAACAATTTGATGATGCACTGAAGGATTATGAAAAAGTGATCATGCTAAATCCAAATTTCTCCCTGGCTTATTTTAACCGCGGAACTTTATTTATGAATAGAACAATGAATGATTTGGCACAGAAAGACTTTGATAAAGCTATAGAATTAAATCCGGGATATGTACAGGCATATCATAACAAAGGCAATATTTTTTATAGTGAAAAAAAATACGGAGAAGCAATCACAAGCTATTCAAAGGCGATCAAGATCAAACCCGATTATGCCGTGTCATATTATAGCAGGGCCCTGGCGGAATATTATTCCGGTAAGAAAGATGCTGCATGTCTTGACTTTAAAAGTGCATTAAATTTGGGATACCAATCGGCAAGTGCTGCAATTCTTCAGCTCTGTAATTCCAATTAATTTGGTTTAAATTATCTTCACTTCATGCGTCGATACACAATTATTTTTGTCTTGCTTATTTCTTCAGTAAATAACATTGCACAGTCACGAACGAGCAAGTTGCTAAATGATATTCTTGGTACTGAAAAAGATAGCTTATTTCAATCTGTGATCAGTCATCCCGACATTTATCGCTATCAAATCATCTACACACAAATAAATAGGGATAAAAAAAATGTTCCATCGTTCACTAACTATTATTATAACTACGATTCATTAAGGTATTTTAATCCGGCTTCTACAGTTAAAATGCCGCTAGCATTTTTATCTCTTGAAAAATTAAATGAATTGAAACAAAGTGGCGTGAATATGTTTACGCCAATGCAGTTTGACAGTGGCTATTCACGACAAACAATTTTATATAGAGACAGTACTGCTGAAAATGGATTGCCTTCTATTGCACAATTTATCCGTAAGGCCTTTTTGGTCAGTGACAATGACGCTTATAACAGGATGTATGAATTTGTGGGGCAACAGGCAATTAATCGCCGAATGCATGAAATGGAATATCCTGATTTTCGTATCACCCGGCGATTTATGCGAATGAATGCAGATGAGAACAGGCATACAAATCCTATTCGGTTCATTAAACCCGATGGCTCTCTTATTTATTTGCAGCCAATGGCATTTAATACAGATTCATTTGATTTTAGTCACATAAATAAAATGGGAAGGGCTTATATGAATTCGCAGGATAGTCTTATTAACATGCCAATCGATTTTACGACTGCTAATAATTTAACGGTATATCATCTTCAGCAATTATTGCAATCTGTTATGTTTCCAAATTCAGTTCCAGAGAACCGCAGGTTTCATCTGGCAAAAGGAGACTATGATTTTCTATACCGCTATCTTTCGCAATATTCGTCAGAAACAAATTATCCAAAATACGATACCAGTCTTTATTATAACAGTTATGTAAAATTCTTTTTCAAACAAGGGAGTCGTGATATCCCCAATTATATCCGTGTATTTAATAAAGTTGGCTGGGCTTATGGCTGTCTTACAGATGTGTCGTATGTAGTTGATTTCAAAAATAAAGTTGAGTTCATGCTTACAGCAACTATCTATGTTAATAGCGATGGCGTAATGAATGATAATAAGTATGATTATGATAATATTGGCTATCCATTTCTATATAGGTTGGGCCAGTGTATTTACAATTATGAATTGAAGCGCAATAAAAAATACAAACCTGATCTTTCAAAATTTAATATTGATTATCATAAAAGAAAAGATGATGGCCGTCCTGCGATAAAAGAAATTGATAATTGATCAATAAAATGTTTTGTTATGAGAAAAATAATTCTTCAACTTGCGGTTAGCCTAGATGGGTTTATTGAAGGCCCAAAGGGTGAATTTGATTGGTGCTTTACTGACCAGGATTACGGGATGTCAGCATTTTTCAAACGGATCGATTCTGTATTCATGGGTCGCAAGAGTTATGAATTAGCTTCAGCAATGGAAAGTGAGGCGCCTTCGGGGTTTCCTAAAATGAAAGAATATGTTTTTTCAAACACACTTGATAAAGTGAAGGAAGGGGTTATTATCGTAAATGGTGACATTAAAAAGAAAGTAGTAAAAATTAAAAAAGAAAAAGGAAAGGATATCTGGCTCTTTGGTGGCGCTGAACTTATTTCTTCATTAATGAATCTTGAACTTGTCGATGAACTTATTTTGGCTATTCATCCTGTTGTTCTGGGCAGTGGTAAATCTTTGTTTAAAGACATTGTTGAAAGAACATGGCTAACGCTTACAGATAGTAAGGTGTATGATAACGGTCTTGTTTTTCTTACCTACACAGTAAAAAAATAATTACAATTTAACCCCATGAAACAACGCCTTGCTCATATTGCTATTGTTGTAAAAGATTACGATGAAGCAATAAAATTTTATACAGATAAATTACACTTTGAACTTATCGAAGACTCTCAGCTAAGTGAAACAAAACGCTGGGTATTAATAAAGCCGAAAGGAAAAGATGGTTGCTGCTTATTATTGGCAAAAGCTGCTAACGAAGAACAAAAGAGCAGGGTAGGGAATCAGACCGGTGGAAGAGTTTTTTTATTTCTTCATACGGATGATTTCAAAAGAGATTTTCAAAATCTTCTGGATAATCAAATAGAAATTGTAAGACAGCCATCGAAGGAAGAATACGGGACAGTCGCTGTTTTTAAGGACCTTTACGGCAATCTTTGGGACCTTATTGAACCCACAGGTGAAAATGAATCGATATAAATTTAGTTCAAGTGTAAGGTTTCTTTATTGTATTTACTGCGATAGTCAAGTGGCGACATGCCTGTGACTTTTTTAAATACATCCCGAAAAGCTTTTGTATCGGCATAGCCAACTTCATACATTACTTCAGAAACAGTTTTTCTTCCTGTTTCAAATTGTTTTTTAGCGGATTCAATTTTTACCCGCTGAATGTATTCAATGATCGTATTATTTGTTGCCTTTTTAAATCTTCTTTCAAAAGTACGGCGACCAATTGCAAATTTTGAACAAAGCTCATCCACTGTTATTTTCTCCATAAAATTATTTTCAATAAACTCCTGTGCTTTTTTTATTTCATCATCATCATGGATCTTTTGTCCTATAAACATGGTGAAAGGTGATTGACTCTTTCGATCAATATCCAAAACAAAAAACTTGGATGCAAGAATAGCCAGTTCACGGTTGGTATATTTTTCTACAAGATGCAGTAACAAATTCCAATAAGAGTTTGCGCCGCCGCTTGTATAAAGACCATTTTGTTCAGTTACAATTTTATTATCAACAAGATCTATTTCGGGAAACATTCTTCTGAAATCATTTGCAAATAGCCAATGTGTTGAACAAGTTTTTCCATTTAACAAACCAGTTGAGGCGAAAATAAAGGCGCCAAGACAAAGACTTGCCACCTCTGATCCATTCTTATATTGCATCACGATCCATGGAATAAAATCGTTATTCAATTTAATTGCATGTTCAAGATTACCGCTGACAGCAGGAATAATGATCAGGTCTGGTTTGTTTGCATTTTTAAGTGTCGCGTCGGTATGTATTGAAAATATTCCATCGGC
>Ga0193738_1000039_pt1 | contig 87500 bp, 76 predicted proteins | sample L2a1metaG_FD_144927 | JGI IMG/M metagenome (GOLD analysis project Ga0193738, IMG submission 144927) | Soil microbial communities from a riparian zone of the East river system, Colorado, United States - L2a1 | ecosystem: Environmental > Terrestrial > Soil > Riparian zone | place: USA: East River... | reverse complement strand
TGACGTCATCTTTTCGTTTCTCACGTTTCGGCTTCCTCCTGATGCAATTACCGGAGGGGCCGCAGGCTGCGCCGGTGCTTTACCTTCCGCTGGTTTGGAAGGTTGGCTCTGTGCTTTCTGGGCATCTTCTTTCGTGATTCGTCCGCCAACACCTGTTCCAGGCACCTGCGACGATGAAACTCCTTTTTCACTGAGGATCTTTGCAGCGGCTGGAGATGGGTGGCCCGCGGCGTATGATTTATCCGGGTTGACATTTGCCTCCGCCTTTTGCGTGGCCGGTGCAGCTGATGATTGAGCTGCTCCTTCTGCAATTTCTATTTTACATATCAGGCCACCGATGGGAAGTGTCTGCTTTTCCTGGGCAACAATCCTAAGAATACCAGTAGCTTCGGCTGGTAATTCGAAAGTAGCTTTGTCCGACTCGACTTCGGCTATTATTTCGTCAAGCGTAACAAAGTCTCCGTCTTTTTTCAGCCATGTTGAAATAGTGACTTCAGTTATTGATTCTCCGACGGTAGGAACTTTCATTTCTTTCACCCCCCCAGTTGTTTTTGCGGGAGCTGGCGCCGCTGCAGGTTTTGAATTTGTTGGTGGTGCCGGAGCAGACGCTGTCTGCGTAGAAGGTTCTACTTCACAAATCAATTCCCCAATTGGAACAGTCGAGCCCTGCGGCTTCAGAATTTTTAATACGCCTGCGCTAGGCGCCGTGAGTTCAAATGTAGCCTTGTCAGATTCCAGCTCAGCAATTACTTCGTCTAATTTGACTATGTCTCCATCTTTCTTAAGCCAGTTGGCAATCGTTACTTCTGATATTGATTCGCCCACTGTGGGGACCTTGATTTGAATAGCCATTCAGTTGTTGATTATATGTTATGGATTCCCGAAAGGTGTTACAAAACAATTTTCGGCCGTTAGATTTCGAAAGCTTTATTAACAATTTTCTCCTGCTCAACTTTGTGAACTTTTGAGTATCCTGTGGCCGGAGACGCACTTGCCTTCCGTGATACTATCTCCAATTCGTATTTCGGCATCATCCTTAATATATATGAGAGACATCCCATGTTCGCCGGCTCTTCCTGAACCCAAACAAGTTTCGCATCCTTATATTTTTTCAAGACAGCCTTTAGTTGTTTCTCGGGGAATGGATGAAGTTGTTCTACGCGGACAATTGCAGCATCCTTAATCTTTTTCTTTTGTTGCACTTCAGCAAGGTCATAATAGATCTTACCGGAGCAAAGCACAACACGCTTTACGTCCTTTGCTGATGCTGTCGGGTCATCCAATACTTCGTTAAACGAGCCAGTGGTAAAATCTTTGATCGGAGAGATTACGGCAGGATGACGCAATAATGACTTCGGTGAAAATACGACGCATGGCTTGCGGAACGGCCAGGCTACCTGTCGTCGGAGCAGGTGGAAGAAGTTCGCGGGAGTTGTAGGATTCGCGACAATGATATTATACTCCGCGGATTGTTGCAAAAATCGCTCGGGCCTGCAACTGGAGTGCTCCGGTCCCTGACCTTCATAGCCATGAGGCAGAAGCATAACCAATCCGTTCATCCGCTGCCATTTCGATTCAGCGCTCGAGATGAACTGATCAATAATTACCTGTGCTCCGTTTACGAAGTCGCCAAATTGCGCTTCCCATAATACCAGAGCGCTGGGCGAGGACATAGCATATCCATATTCAAATCCAAGCACACCAAATTCTGACAGCAATGAATTAAAGATGCTAAACCTTGGCAGATTCTTCTCAATGTTATTCAAGCCACAGTACGGCTCATTGGTATTGGCATCAAAGAAGTAGGCATGACGATGCGAGAACGTACCACGCTGCACGTCCTGTCCTGACATCCTCACTGGGGTCTTTTCTACCAGCAGAGATCCATAGGCCAGCAACTCTGCTTCCGCCCAGCCCAGAACTTTTGCGTCGAAGAACGCGGTCGTTCTATCCTTTAATAGTTTCTCAATTTGCTTGAGAGGACGGAATCCTTCCGGGATCGTTGTTAAGGCTTTCCCGACTTTTTCGATTACGCTTTCTTTAACACCCGTGTCTGGAGATTTATCGAAATCCTCAGGCTTTGCCCATCGCATTTGATCCCATTCCTCCTCCATTTTTTGAGGTTTATACGGAAGTGGTTTTTGTTTGACTTCATTGAGGCGGTCCTGCAGCTGATTTCTGAAATTCTTATCCATTTCATCAGCAAGCGCCGCATCAACATCACCGCGTTCAACAAGCTTCTTCACATAAATTTCTCGTGGGTTCTCATGCTTGGCAATAATGTTGTACAACTTTGGTTGTGTGAATTTTGGTTCATCGCTTTCATTGTGTCCATGTCTACGGTAGCACAGCAAATCGATAAAGATATCCTGCTTGAACTTCTGCCGGTATTCAACAGCTAACTTCGACACAAAGCTTACCGCTTCCGCATCGTCTCCATTTACGTGAAGTACAGGCGCATCAACGATCTTTGCGAGGTCGGTACAATAGATACTGGTTCTAGCATCATCATAGTCTGTCGTAAATCCGACCTGGTTGTTAATGACAAAATGAATTGTGCCACCAGTTCTGTACCCTGGCAGGCCCGACATCTGCAGGCACTCATAAACGATACCCTGGCCGGCCACTGCAGCATCCCCATGAATAAGGATCGCCATAGCTTTGGTGTTGTCGCCTTTGTGTTCGTCATCAATCTGACCCCTTGTGTAGCCAATTACCAACGGATCGACTGCTTCCAGATGTGAAGGGTTTGGGGTTAACTTCAGATATATCTTCTTGCCTGATGGGGTATTGATATGGCTGGAATAACCAAGGTGATATTTAACGTCACCATCTCCCATTGTCTGTTCAGGACTTACATTACCCTCAAACTCTGTAAAGATTTGCTCATACGTTTTACCGAGGATATTTGATAGAACATTCAGTCTTCCGCGGTGAGCCATCCCTATCACAACTTCTTTTACATCAAGCTCTGCTGCTTTATTAATAATTGTTTGAAGAGCCGGAATTGTGTTCTCTCCGCCTTCAAGTGAAAATCTTTTTTGTCCCAGGAATTTTGTGTGAAGGAAATTTTCAAACACTACAGCCTCATTGAGCTTTGTCAGGATCCGCTTTTTCTCATCGATCGCCGGATTGTATTTGAAATACTCCTGTTCGCATTTTTCAAAGAACCATTGACGCACTGCGTCAACACGAATGAAATTATATTCGAACCCGACGGGTCCAAGGTAAACGGTATTGAGTTTTTCGATGATCTTGCGAAGCGTGGCCTTTCCCATGCCGATTTCTGCACCGACGTCAAACTCAACATCTAGGTCAGCATCTGTAAGACCTACATTTTTGTGATCGAAGTTTACGTGGTGATTTCTTCTCTCACGCACAGGGTTCGTCTTTGATTGCAAATGACCGAATGAGCGATACACGAAGATCAGATTTCGAACCTGAGTTTCTTTAATGGAGATAGTCTCGTCTACAGCAGCACCGTGACCGTTGTCACCATAACGCTGCGCGGAGAAATCGTAACCTTCAAAGAACTTCTGCCAGGTAAGATCGACAGATGAAGGGTCTTTCTTGTAAGTTTGATACAGCTGATCGATATAACCCACGTCAGCGTTCGAGATATACGAATATTTGTCCATGATTTTTTGCGAAAGCCAACAAATGTAGAGAAGCTACCGTATATATAAAAATTGGCTACTCGCGTAAGCGAATATTTGTATTCTCCTCTAAAACTCCATTTTTGGTCAAATTTTGCCGTTGGCCGTCAGGAAATTTCCCTTAAATTTGCGGACTTAAAAAACGGACGAGTTCCACATAGAATTTTAAACTAAAAATTGTAATGGTTAAAATCAGACTGGCCCGCAGAGGCCGCAAAAAACTGGCAATGTACGATGTAGTCGTAGCCGACGCCAGAGCACCACGCGATGGGCGCTTTATTGAAAAAATCGGTACTTATAACCCCCTTACGGTACCGGCCACAATTGAGCTCAATGATGAACGGGCATTCAATTGGTTGATGAATGGCGCGCAGCCTTCAGACACGGTAAAAGCAATGTTATCTTACCGGGGAATCATGCTTAAAAAGCATTTGCAAATCGGTGTTATCAAGGGAGCTTTGACCCAGGAGCAGGCAGACACTAAGCTTGCGGCGTGGTTGAAGGACAAAGATGAAAAGATTGTTGCCAAGCACAGCAAAGTTACTCAGTCTAAGGAAGCTGATGTCAAAGCAAGAAAGGCAGCAGAAACCAAGATCAAAGAAGCTCGCGCTGAAGCAATACGTAAAAAAGCTGAGGTTGCAGCTAAGAAAGAAACGGAACAACCTGCGGGAGAAGCAGAAGCCCCCGCGGCGGAAGCAACTGAGCAGGCATAACCTGTTGCGAACAAAATTAGAATGCCAATGCGTTACTTATGCATTGGCATTTTTCATTTAATACTTATGGAAATCAGCGCCTGCTTTAATATCGGGTACGTTGTAAAGACACATGGTCTGAAAGGTGAAGTTACTATTTCCCTTAATGCATACTCTGTTGACGACCTTTCTTCCCTTCCGAAGGTATATCCCCTATTTATTGAGTTCAATAACAGCCTCGTCCCTTATTTCATACAATCAATTTCAGAGAGCGGAACAAAAGCATTTGTAAAATTCGAAGACGTCACCACGATCGAAGAAGCGTCTAAACTCGTAAAGCGATCATTGTATCTGCAGAAAGAAGCACGGCCAAAAGCACCGCGTGGTGAATTCTATGATGATGAAATCATTCATTTTGCTGTCACTGATGAAGTGTTGGGTCCGTTGGGTAATATTGTTGAAGTTATCCAGGCAGGGCCCAATCGCCTGCTTGTCCTTGATCACGATGGAAAAGAGATAATGATTCCCGTAAACAGTCCTTTTATTAAGCGTGTTAACAAAAGCAAAAAGGTCATTACTGTGAGTCTTCCGGAAGGGTTTTTAGATATTTAGATTATGCATCTGGACATTATAACCTGCTTGCCACGACTGATAGAAAGCCCGTTCTCAGATTCGATCTTAAAACGCGCTCAGGCGAAGGGACTTGTCACTGTCAACATAATTGATTTGCGGCAGTATGCTACAAACAAACACAGAACCACGGATGACTATGCTTTCGGCGGTGGCGCGGGGATGGTAATGATGATCGAACCCATTGATAACTGTATCTCCTATTTGAAATCTCAGCGAACGTACGATGAAATAATCTACACTAGCCCGGACGGATCAAGGTTTACCCAATCGATGGCGAATGAGCTAAGCCTCAAAAAGAACCTCATTTTGCTCTGTGGCCATTATAAAGGCGTAGACGAAAGAGTCCGGGAGCATTTGGTGACCCGGGAAATCAGCATTGGTGATTATGTACTCTCTGGTGGAGAACTCGCCGCCGCGGTCCTCGCTGATGCGGTTATCCGACTCATTCCGGGCGTCCTGTCGGACGAAACCTCCGCCCTAAGCGACTCATTCCAGGACGGCCTGATAGCTCCTCCTGTTTACACCCGTCCGGCCGAGTACAAAGGCTGGCAGGTACCTCAGGTGTTGCTTTCCGGCCATCAGGCAAACATTGAAGAATGGAGGCATGACCAGTCGATTGAAAGGACAAAAAAAAGGCGGCCAGATTTGCTTGAAAACCCCTGACAGAGCCGTTTATGACAATATTCTAAAATTACAGCTTCGCTATTTTCATTTCTTTCCCTACATTTGCAGTCCAATTTTCAAACCATCGAGTTATGGCCGATCTAATCAAACTAGTTGAACAGGAATATGCTAAAGCGCGTGAAAAACACCCTGCCTTTAAGCCTGGTGATACAGTAAATGTTCACGTTAAGATAAAAGAAGGTAATAAAGAGAGGATTCAGCAATTTCAGGGAACGGTAATCGAACGGAGAGGCCCTGGTACTAACGGAGAATCCTTTACTGTCCGTAAGATTTCGAATGGCGTCGGTGTTGAGCGTATCTTCCCTATTGTATCTCCTACGATTGACAAGATCGAGCTTATTAAGGGAGGTAAAGTTCGCAGGGCGAAGCTATACTACCTCAAAGGCAAACAAGGTAAAGCGGCGCGTATCAAAGAGCGGATCTAACGAGTGCTATCAACAAAATGAAAGCAATAGAAAAGCCACCCTGTTGGGTGGCTTTATTTTTTTGTTACCGCCTGTTTTTGATAGCTCTTGTATACGATTGAAAGGTCCCAAAAACCTCGAAATTTGAGCAAATTAGCATACTATCAAATAATTAATAACTTTGTCCCCTCGCTTAAAAAACCAACTATGGCAAGAAATATCGCAGACCTCCTGGGCAAGGATTCAGACTACCTGCTCAAACACAAAAGCAAGACAATATCAAAGGACCAGTTACACACACCTAATCCGGATTTTGTAGATAAAATCTTTGTTCAGACAAGCCGTAACACTCAGGTCTTGCGAAGTCTGCAGGCTCTTTTCGGATCGGGCCGTCTTGCTAACACAGGTTTTGTATCCATTCTTCCAATTGACCAGGGCATAGAACATAGCGCCGGCGCTTCGTTCGCTAAGAACCCTGCTTATTTCGATCCTGAAAACATCGTAAAGCTTGCAATAGAAGGAGGCTGCAACGCGGTTGCTACTACTTTTGGTGCGCTGGCGATGAATTCTCGAAAGTACGCTCACAAAATTCCGTTTATTGTAAAGATCAATCACAACGAATTGCTGACTTATCCAAACAAGGCTGATCAGATTATGTTTGGATCTATAAAGGATGCCTGGAATCTCGGCGCTGTTGCCGTGGGAGCAACAGTCTACTTTGGTTCAGACAATTCAACGCGTCAGATCGTTGAAGTAGCACAAGCATTTGAGCAGGCTCATGAACTGGGAATGGCTACTATCCTTTGGTGCTATACGCGAAATAATGCTTTTAAGACAAAAGAAGGAGTAGACTACCACACTTCGGCTGACCTTACCGGGCAGGCGAATCATTTGGGTGTTACTATACAGGCCGATATTATCAAGCAAAAGCTTGCTACTAACAACGGAGGTTATAAAGCTCTCAATACTGGTGGAAGTAGTTATGGAAAGCTAGACGAAAGGATCTATTCCGAACTTACCTCAGATCACCCAATAGATTTGTGTCGCTATCAGGTGGCCAATTGTTTTATGGGACGCGCAGGATTGATCAGCTCAGGCGGCGAGTCCAAAGGCGACAGCGATCTTGCAGATGCAGTCCGCACAGCCGTTATCAACAAACGCGCAGGTGGTATGGGTCTAATTTCCGGCCGCAAAGCTTTCCAACGTCCCCTAAAGGAAGGCGTTGAAATTCTCAATGCTGTGCAGGACGTTTATCTGGATAAAGCTATCGACCTGGCATAATTTTATTATTGGAGCCGATGGACTATCTTGTTCGTCGGCTTTTGTTTTTTAAAAGGTTTCAACTATGTCTTGGTTCAAACGAAGTGACAAAGGAATTTTAACACCTACAGAATCAAAACGTGAAGTACCGGATGGTCTTTGGTTTAAATCACCTGCAGGAAAAATAGTCCATACACGAGAACTGAAGAATAACGCCTACGTTGTTCCTGACGAAGATTACCATGTACGCATCGGCTCTGAGGAATACTTCGAAGTGCTCTTCGATGAAAACAAATTCACAGAATTGGATGCCAACATGGAATCGGCCGATCCACTAAAATTCAAAGACACGAAACCATATCCCAAGCGAATCAAAGAAACGCAGGAGAAATCTGATCTCAAGGATGCTGTGCGTACAGCGTTTGGTAAGATGAACGGCATCGAAATTACGATTGCCTGTATGGATTTCAGTTTTATCGGTGGCTCTATGGGATCCGTTGTAGGTGAAAAGATCGCGCGGGCAATGGATCACAGCCTGAAGCAAAAGAAGCCGTTTCTTATGATATCCCGTTCTGGCGGCGCGCGCATGATGGAAGCAGGTTTGTCCTTGATGCAAATGGCAAAAACAGCCGCCAAGATTGCCCTCCTTGATCAGGCAAAGGTTCCTTATATATCCTTATTGACGGACCCTACAACGGGAGGCGTAACCGCATCGTATGCGATGCTTGGCGACTTCAACATTGCTGAGCCAGGTGCTTTGATTGGCTTTGCCGGACCCAGGGTTATCCGCGAAACGATCGGCAAGGATCTGCCGAAAGGTTTCCAAAGCGCTGAGTTCGTATTGGAGCATGGTTTCCTCGATTTTATTGTGGATCGCCGGAATCTCAAAAGCAGATTATCGACGCTGCTCCGAATGCTTCAACAATAGTCCGATTACGAACGATTTTTTTCCTTTCCGGACATCCTGATGTTCCCATAGCTCCATTCGCGGGCTTCCTGACGGTTCTTACGTGGCATAGGGATTGACATCTGAACAAGTCCAAATCCGTCTGATCTCATGTTTAAAAACTATTTCAAAGTTGCTTTCCGAAGCCTAGTAAAACAAAAGGTATACACTTTCATAAACGTCCTGGGACTTTCCGTGGGAATTGCGAGCTGTCTTCTTATTACAATGTTTGTCGTTGATGAGTTTTCATACGACAAGTTCCATAAGGACGCAGCCAACATTTATAAGATCGTCCTCGAAAGGAAGTATCCCAATCACGTCACGAACTACGCAGTGATACCTCACTCTTATGCGGATGTTATCGTTCAGGATTTTCCAGAAGTGCAACAAACGGTAAAGATGGCTGGCGCGATCAACAATGTGCTTGTTAATTACGCCAACGAGCAGCAGGAGGTAAAGCAGTTTGAAGAAAACTTCATCATGGCTGCTGACTCCAACTTCTTTGACGTCTTCAGCATCAAGCTGCTACAAGGCGATCCAAAAAAAGTGTTGATAAAACCAACGGATATGGTGGTGACCGAAGAGACTGCACGAAGATATTTTGGGGATTCACCGGCAATTGGAAAAACACTCAGGATTTTCAACCAGGACTTTTCAATAACCGGCGTCTGCGAAAATGTTCCGGAGAACTCTCATTTTAAATTCGACTTTCTCGGGAAATGGACTGATGAATTTTTTGCAGGTGGGTTGAGAACAAATTTTACAACCTTCAGTGCTCACGTTTATCTTGTTTTAAAACCGGGGGCCGATCCCAAAGCACTGGAAGCAAAATTTCCCGCTATGGTCGATAACTATGCAGCGGCGCAGATTGAGCAAGACCTTGGGAAATCCTGGGAAGATTATAAAAAGGAGGGCAATGGCTATCGATATTTTCTTCAGCCTTTGACATCCATTCATCTCGACCCATTGAATGTTGAAGCTAAAATGAGGCCTGGAGGAAATATTAATTACGTGTACTTTCTTATCAGCATCGCCATACTTATTCTGGTCATTGCTTGTATAAACTTCATGAACCTTGCAACTGCAAGATCGGCTGAACGTGCGCGTGAGGTTGGTGTTCGGAAAACCATGGGCTCACTAAAGGGACAACTTATATCTCAGTTTTTAGTGGAGTCCATCCTGATTAGCCTCATCGCTACGGGGTTGGCTATTGGCTTTGCACAGATAGCCCTACCGTATTTTAATGACCTCGCAGGAAAGAATCTCACCTTTACGTTCTCACCTCTGTTCGTTGGCGGCCTTCTGGGAGTTGCGCTTTTTGTGGGATTTATGGCCGGAAGCTATCCAGCATTTGCCTTGTCCTCTATACAACCTATTCTGGTGATGAAGGGTAATTTCTCGGGTAACTCAAAAGGATCGTGGCTACGTAACGGACTCGTCGTGTTCCAGTTTTTTATTTCCATTGTCCTCATCGTGGGAACAATGGTAGTATCACGGCAAATGAAATTCATGCACAATAAATCGCTTGGCTACGATAAAGAACAGATTGTTGTTATTGAACGAGCATTTGCGTTAGCGGAACAAACTCAAACTTTCGTTGACGAAGTGAAGCGGATACCCGGCGTGGAACGCGCATCCTCCTCTTTTTCCCTTCTCGGAAGGCAGGGGGATTTTTTCGGAGCTCAATTCATTCCCGAGGGCTCGTCGGAAATTCTTACAACAAAAAGTATGGGAATCGATGATGGGTTTGCTGAAACAATTGGATTCGAATTTATCGTAGGACACGGCTATTCAGAAGAAACGAACGATTCTCTTTCAATCATACTCAACGAGACTGCGGTGAAAACAATGGAGATCAAAGATCCCATTGGAAAAAAGCTTAAACAGATTCAACGAACGCCTCAAGGATCTGTTGAAGTATTCTATACGATCATCGGTGTGATTAAAGATTTCAATTTTCAGTCTCTTCGGGATCCGATTACACCCCTCACCATTCAGAGTGTCGAAAGTTTTGGTGGTGGTGCAGCTTATGTGGTCGCAAGAGTAAAAGGCAGCGAACTCACCACAATAGTTGACGAAATTGAAGCCAAGTGGAAAGCTTTAGTACCGGAACAATTATTCAAGTTCGTATTTCTCGACCAAAATCTGATGGCCCAGTATGAATCAGAAAAGCGAGCCGGGCAGGTGTTTGCTATTTTTTCAAGCCTGGCTATAATCATTGCATGCGTTGGACTATTTGGTTTGTCCGCTTACACTGCCAGCCTTCGCACAAAAGAAATTGGCGTTCGCAAAGTTATGGGCGCATCTGTTGGAAGTATCGTGCTTCTTTTATCCAAAGAGTTTACAAAACTTATTCTTGTTGCTTTTGTATTGTCCGTTCCTATTTCATGGTACTTAATGAGCCAATGGCTTTCAGGATTTGCTTACAGAATTCAGCTTGGAGTCGGTATATATCTATTAGCGGGCGTTGTGGCGCTTCTGATCTCATGGATCACGGTAAGCTATCAATCCATTAAGGCAGCAATTGTAAATCCAATAAAGTCACTCAGAAGTGAATAACAGAGGATAGGTATAGCTACTTCTTGTTGAGCGTGGCACTGTATTCTTTCACAGTGTCAACAAAACATTTTACGTTGTCCACGGCAATATCCGGATAAAGTCCATGACCAAGGTTAGCTATGTGTTGATGGGGACCAAATGCGTCCAGCATCTTGATAGTCTCACGCTTTACATCGCGCAGGGATCCATATAAAGCGCATGGATCAAGATTTCCCTGTAAGACTTTGCTGGGAAGCATTTGCCTCGATTCCGCAATTCCCATATTCCAATCCAGGCCAATAACTTCACAGTTCAGTTTCGTCATTTCAGCTCTGGCAAAAAAAGCACCTTTGGCAAAGACTATCTTCGGCACATCTTTGATGGCATCGCATATCTTTGAAATGTAGTTCAATGAGAATTCGCTGTATTGATCCGGTGCGAGAATACCTGCCCATGAATCGAAGATCTGTACAATGTCCACCCCTGCCTTGATCTGTCCTTTGAGATAATTGATGGTACTCTCTGTAATCAATTGCAGAAGTTGATGTGACAGCACAGGCTCGGTATAAAGCATTTTCTTTGCGCGGCTGAAGGTCTTACTGCCTTTACCTTCGACCATATATGAAAAGATTGTCCAGGGTGCACCAGCGAATCCAATCAAAGGTACCCGATTGTTAAGCTCCTTCTTCGTTAGAGCGATCGCATCCAATACGTATTGTAATTCCCCGGCGCTGGCGACATGAAGACTTGAAAGGTCCTTTTGAGTTGTTATTGATTTGGGAAAGAAAGGTCCTTTATTTTCTTCCATTTCATAGTTAAGTCCCATTGCTTCCGGGATAACCAGGATGTCCGAGAATATTATAGCGGCGTCGACGTTGAGTATATCCACGGGCTGGATCGTCACTTCCGCTGCGAGTTCTGGCGTCTTTACAAGCGTTTTAAAGTCATTGGCAAGTGCTCTGACTCGCCGGTACTCTGGCAGGATCCTCCCAGCTTGTCGCATCAGCCATACCGGGGTCCGTTCATTTATTTTACCCTTTGCTACTTTCAGTAACAGATCATTTTTCAAGGCCATAGAAATAACTCCAATTGGTCAAATCGGGCGCAACGTAAGTATTTCAATCCTGTTAACCTGATTTTGCGCCGCGAAATGTTTGGTCGGTATAAAATTTTATCAAAAAAAAGGCCCCCTTAAAAAGGGGGCCTTTTATAACATTTAGATTGACTTACTGTTTCTTGAATTCATATCTAAATTCATCGGTACCGTAGGTAGTCTGAATTTTGAACACCCCAAGGCACTGATCATAAGTTCCGGTTCCTTTCAATGTTTTTCCGCCAACTGTTTGTTCAGGGAAATCGACAATTTGTCCATCCGGATCGTCAGCAGTAGGAGTAAACACAACTGTTGCTATCAACGAAGCGCCAGAGTCCCAAAAATTAGGGAAAGTGTACTTATTGGGATCCGCTCCATCCTTTGTCATTGTTATGGTATAAGGTCCATAAACACTTGAAGCATAGATTTCATTGGCTGTGTACGATCCCTGCCAATTTGCTTCGTACGGACAAAAATCCGTTACGGAGTATGTTAGCTTTTGTGCAGGATAAAACTGATTGCTGGCAAATAGACCGGCCGCAACGATGTCAGCTGCAAGAACCTTGGATCCATCCGTAAGGTTCAAGTCGCATTCAAGGTTTACCCCGAACTTATATGTCGTGAGCAGTGTGTTCACGACAGCTGGATCTTCATAATCAGAAAGACCCAATGCAGCAAGGATATCGGTGAGGTTCAATGAAACGGCAACCGACGGTCGAAGGTAATCTGCAGTCTGTGTGAAAGCAGAACCTGGAACGTTCGCGAGAAGAACCCTTTCAAAACCGCTACCGACATTTTTAAGGACATAGATGTCAAAGCTTTCGAGCGTCGATACGTCTTCTGCCAAATATTCCGCTTCAAACTCAAACTTTTCTGTTCCATCTATGATCCGAGGGAAGAACTCGGCGCCTGGGACTCCAAGGCTATAAATGTTTGTTAACATTTGTCCGCGAAGGGCCAGCACAGTGCCTTTCTTCACGTTATTCATTTGCAATGGATCCGTCGATGTATCCTCACAGGAGAACACCCCGACAGCTAAGACCATTATTATGGAGCTATATAATATCTTCTTCATAATCGTTGTTAGTTAGTTAAGTACGTCCGGATTGGTGTCCCAGAAAACTTTGTTAGTCGCATCATAATCCTTCTGCGTTGCATTGCTATTCAGGTTAACATAAATAGCCGGATATACTAAAGAACGAAGGAACGGACCAGGATTTATTTGCAGTGTTGGCTGCATATTGTCCGGCGCGCTCGTTCTCCTATAGATGTTATACGCTTCAATTCCATTGCCATAGCTTGCCGCGTAGAATTCTCTGCCTACTACTTTAACTTTATTTGCAGCTGCGTCGAACATCGCACCTACCGCATCGGTATACGCAGTCGTAGAAGGTTGCAAGTTTGCAGGAACAGTCTGACCAATTGATGTGCAGAATGCCTTTACCTCGTTGATCGACTTGGTGATTGCAGATAGAAGGAAGGTCTTTGCATTTGCATTGTCACCTTTACGAGCATAGTACTCCGCGATCATATAATCAGTAAAACTGGTCATAAAGATCGGCTCAATTCCAGCGCCGTTTCCACCTTGCCCCTCTTTTGTTACCTGGTAATAATCGACGTTCACGGTTGAATTAGTATCAGTGCGTCCTCCTGAAGGATACGCTCCCGTGCAAGTCAATACTTGTCCGTCGGGAGGAGTACCGCTTGCGTCGCCATGATCGCGCCCGTAGAAGCCCGGATCAAACGTACAGAACTCATAACCGCCGGTCACATAGTGGTTCGGGGGAGCACCTTCCGTACAACCAACCGATTTAGGGTCAACTGCATTAGCCCGCGCGATGCTTCCTACCTGTCGGTAGAAGTAGTACCTCCAACGAGGATCCTCTACTCCTTTTCCATCGTAGATTTCTTTCAGGAAAGAGTTACAAATGTACCCAGTCGCACTGCCTTCAGTTGGCTGATAGTATTGTCGATAAAGCGGGTGTTTTGAATATGGTACAATCGCCGTCCCGTACTTATACGTAAAGCTCGTAGACCCTGCCGCAATGCCTATTAAATTCCCTTCTGCGATGAGCGCATCAATTCGGCTGCTTGCCTCTGCAGCCCTGGCTGGAATTATTGAAAGGTTTAGCTGCGCCTTAAATTCCAGGGTATTAGCCAACCTGAGCCATGCGGCGCGGTTTCCTCCATAATAATTATCGGCACCGGCAGCCATCGCAGCACCTGCATCCGCACCAGTTTTTGCAAGCTCTGTGCGTGCTTCTCCGAGTAGTGCGATCGCTGTATTGTAAGTATTCTCACCTGGATCGGCAACTGGGTTAAAATTGCCAACTGGTCCCTGCAACGCTTCGGAGGCGGGAATTTCGCCAAACAAATCAACCAAAGTGAGATACGTGTAGGCTTTCAAAATCCTGGCAATACCTGCCTGAGTTGTAAGCTTCTTTTCGTCTAGAAGTGGCACGACAGTTTCTATGTTAACTAACACCTTTGAGTACGCCCATTCCCAAGTGTCGTCGACGTATTGCGCCTGTGCAGCGGTTTGATACCTGTAGCCAGTGGTCATCGCACGCATACGCATCAGTCTATCAGGACCAAAGTTTGTTCCTGATGGATCGACGCTGTTGCCTGACGCGTAACTGTAGAAGTCGGCAAAATCAAGCATTATGCCATTCATAATATAATTCACGTCTGCACCATCGACGCTTATTTCATTTGGGTCTACTAGATCCTGATCCAAATCGCACGAGATCGAGATCGAAAGCAAAACCAAAATTGCTCCTATTGTTTTATGTATTTTTTTCATTGTCAACTTCATTTTAGAATGTAACCTTCAGATTCACACCATAACGTTTGGAAGATGGACCTCCCAGGTAGTCGAATCCCGCACCATTACTGGCACCGAACGCCGTTCTGTCAAAGTCGGCACGTGAGTACAAAGGCGCGTTGACCGCTCTCCACCAAAGGTTGTTACCTACCAGTGAAATATTAATGCCTTTCAATTTCATCTTGGACACAATGTTTATTGGCAGGGAATACGAAAGGGAGACTTCGCGGAAACGTACGCGTGTCGCCTCATAAACACCTTTATCATCTGGGCTTCCGCCAATGATTGTGTTGTCGAAGAATACACCGGCAGTTGTCAACGGGATAGTGTTCGGAGTATATCCGGTTACTTCGCCGCTTTCGTTTGTAACTTCACGAACTCCTGGCAAAATAAGAGGGAGAGTAGGGTCGAAATCTTCAAGATCTTTCGAAACACCTCGACCGATGGTCGTCGCTGCGGAGTACGAGTATGTCTGTCCACCGTGAACATAATCCCACTGCATGCCAAAAGCCAAACCCTTCCACTGCAAGTTCACGATTGCAGATCCAAACCAGTCCGGATTGGGATCCGCAATGATTCCGATCTCGTTAGCTTGTTTGTAGTTACCTGTTTCAGTAATGATTTGTTGTCCATCAGGAGATCGTTCAGTGTATGTACCCTTAATAACGTTGAGCGGGTAGCCTTCAATGGCAAAGTTGCCAAGGTCGGTGTAGCCGTTGATGATGATTTCCTTTGAACCTTCCGGCAGCGACTCAACCATGCTCTTGTTCTTTGTAAAATTGGCTGTCAGGTCCAAGGTCCAATCAGTGGTCTTGATCGGTGTCACAGTCAAGGAACCTTCCCATCCTTTATTGGAAATTTCACCAGCATTAATGTACGTCTCAAAATATCCTGTGGCGGGATCAAGTGGCCGCTTAATGATCTGGTCTTTGGATCTCTTGTCGTAGTAAGAAACATTAAGCTTGATCCTGTTTTCAAACAACTGGCTTTCCAAACCGAACTCTGTTTCTGTCAGTAACTCAGCTCCAAGATTCGGATTGGCAAGTAATTGATTAAGGCTTGAAGTAATTACGTTTCCATTTTTATCAATCCTTCTTTGGGCGTCGAGCTCGAGAGTAGGTACTGTTCGATATGGTGTCCCAAAGTTCGCTGAGGATCCATACGCTGCGCGCAGTTTCAGGAAATCCAGAACGTTTGAAGCAAAGTTGGGGAAAGCTGCGGTAGGTAGGAAAGATACGCTTGCTCCAGGATAGAAAAGAGAACGCTGCTCCTTCTGAAGGTTAGTCGACCAGTCGTTGCGACCGGAAAGGTTTACAAAGAGCATCTCCTTGAATCCTAAGTTGGCATCAAAATAAGCACCAACAATTGCGCTTTCCTGTTTATAGTTTAGTTGAATACCCCGGTAATCTTTGGGAAGAGTTGACGTAAAGTTTCTGTGTTCTATCATCCCATAGACGACCTGTCCAAGGCTTTCGAGGCCCTCCTGAATGTATTGGTTTTCACGGTAGTTGAAACCTCCAACAATCGACAAGTCAAGCGACTCGCTGAGGTCCTTCTGGAATGCAGCCATTACTGTGTGATCGATAACGGTATTGTTACCTGTTGTAGAGCGATAAGCGCCCGGGACAAGGCTTGGGTCAAGCGATATTCCTGATCCACCCCCTTTATTGAGATGGTACGTTTGTTTTTCCGAATAGGTGTCGAATCCAAGACGGTACGTAACATTCAAATAGTCCGTAACCTTATAGTTCAGGCTCGAGCTTGAGAAGAAACGGTTGGTGACGTTAGTCTGACGCGAATTGTGTAGTACCCAATAAGGGTTAGGGATATCACCACCATTGCGATACGTTACATTAGCGTGAGTGATGGGATTCTCCCAAGGCCAGTTTGTCAAGTCAATGTTACGAGGAACGTAGAAAAGATTCGCAAAAACGGACGGACCGCCGGCAGTGTTAGATCCTTGTCCTACACCTGTTGGTGGCGACGAGAAATCCGTGCGCACAAAGTTAAATGTCGCGTTGAACGAGAGTTTGTCTGTGAGCTTAGCATTACCACCGAAAGAAAAGTTGTCCCGCTTCAAGTTGTTAAACTTGATAAAACCCTGTTCATCGAGGTGGCTATACGCAAAACTTACACCTCCTAGGTCTGTTCTTGCGCTTAGATTAAGCGAAGTAGTCGATGACGATCCCTTCTTAAAGAAGTCAGACACGTTGTTGGGTGCTGCCACTGGAACATACCCTCCGTTGTCAGCGCCAGACTGAGCAAATTCAGGATGATCAGGAAAAGTAGCGGCGTGCTCAAAATAAGGATGTCTTACACCTGTTGGCTTGCCATCAAACAAGCTACCCCAGTTACTGAAGAATTCTCCATAGGCCCCATCGAAACCATTGGCCCATTTGTTCTGATATTCTGGAATAACAGCTTCGTTGACAAAGTATGATTGACTAACAGCGCCCTCAAATCTACTACCTCCTTTAGTTGAGCCTGTCTTTGTGCTAACAAGGATCACACCGTTACGACCCTGCGAACCATACAAGGTTGTTGCACTCAGACCGCGCAACACGCTTATAGATTCGATGTTGTTAGGATCGATATCCAGGAAACGGGTAGGTGCTATGTTTCCATCGCGGAAGTCAGTGTTAATATCATTAGTGGAAGTGTTAATAGGCACACCATCAACAACCCATAGCGGTTGAGTATCACCTGTCATTGAGCTGTTACCGCGAATGTTAACGCGGGTTCCGGAGCCGGCCAAACCTGAAGAGTTCAGGACTTGAAGACCGGGTGTTCTCCCCTGCAATGCACGTCCAACGTCTGTTTCAGGTTTGTTAGCAAGGGCTGCCGAAGAGATCGTTGTCTGAGCATAACCCAGCGCTTTCTGTTCTCTTTCAATACCCTGAGCAGTTACAACAACTTCAGTAAGTTGTGTTACATCGAGGGTAAGCGTCACATCGACGGTTGTTCTTTCACCAATTGCAACTTCCTGTGTTTGCAATCCGATGAACGAAAAGACTAATGTTTGATTTGCTCCCGATACGGATAAGCTAAAGTTACCATCAGAATCGGTAACCGTTCCATTTGTGGTTCCTTTCACAACCACGTTTACACCAGGTAATGCCGATCCGTCTTCAACGGAGCTGACTTTCCCTGACACGGTTCGCTCTTGCGCCCAGGAACAGAGCACAAAAGCTAACGCGCTACACGTCAGTAGAAACTTCTTCATAGGTTTAGGTTTAGGTTAATAATTAATTAAGGACCCAATTTAGGGGAGTAATTGACAAAAGAAAATACCGAACTTGGTTTTTTTGGGGTGATTGACCCCTAATATCCCCCAAATTGGAGCAAATGATATTCGGATAACCTGTCCAAACAGAAAATAAAACCCAAACTTATTTCGGGAAAGCCCCATTATGCTATATTTTATGTGTGCCACGCACACTCTATATATATAATTCCAAAATTAAATTTGCCCGATAACTGTTGCGGTGGGTTCCGAAAAGCCCCTCGAAAAAAAAGTATTTTTTACTTAAAAAATTTATAGTTAAAAGGCGGCTGAAAAGCGACTTTTTTGTAGTTCAACTAAGAGATTAGCGCTGTCGAAGAACAACCGGCTTAGGACTAAAAACATAGACCACCCGTTGTAATTTCATGCGACAAAATAAAATAAAAAAGACACCTCGTGGTGTCTTTTTTTGGATATTCTTAACTAAGAATTACTTCTTAAGCCTCTGCGATAGGTTCCACAGAAACGAATGACTTTCCTTCTCTCTTTTTCTTAAATACGACAATACCATTTGTCAATGCAAATAAGGTATGGTCCCTGCCTATCCCAACATTCTTGCTGGGGTGGTGTTTTGTCCCACGCTGACGAACGATAATGTTTCCCGCTATAACTTTCTGGCCTCCGAAAATCTTGATGCCAAGTCGTTTGCTTTCTGATTCGCGGCCGTTTTTTACTTTACCTTCACCTTTTTTATGTGCCATGGCGTAATTCTTTAACGTTTTGAAATGTTACAATCACCGGACTACCCGATGCTTTCGATCTGTACTTTTGTGAACTGTTGACGGTGGCCATTTTTCACCGCGTAACCTTTCCTTCTTTTCTTCTTGAAGACAATAACCTTATTGCCTTTTACATGCTCGAGTATCTTGCCTGATACTTTTGCTCCTTGAACAGTAGGGGCGCCAATATTTACTGTGCCACCGTCATCGATAAGGAGAACTTTGTCGAAGCTCACAACAGCTCCCTGTTCGCCTTCCATTTTGGGTGCGTAGATATACTGATCTTTAGCCACTTTGAACTGCTTGCCGGCAATGTCTACTATTGCGTACATAGTTTTGAAAAATTGGACTGCAAAGGTAGAAAAAGAATCCAAAAATCGGAGAAGACATTTCCAATTATTTTGGAAAATGGCCCCTCTAGGCACGTAAAAATTTTTTTGAAAAAATACAACCCCAAAATCTAGCTAAAAGAAAGCCATAAGAATGCGCCATTAAGGCACTATTTGACAGGAACTTATCTTTCCACAAATCATCAACAAGTTTTCCACAAACCGTTGAATTGGCCCAAAAACACGGTTTTGATTATTAGAATCATTCTATTTCTTTTGTACACTTGACGCTGGAAGGGCCGGATATCCATCCGCACCAAACAAAGCAACCAAGATTTTGATGGAAAATAAAGGGTGTTAGGTAAACTGACACCCTTTGATATTTTGTTTTAACCTTAAACCCCGTAAGACATGAGCCAAACACTACATGAGGAACCTATTCTCAAAGAAAACAAAGATCGTTTTGTGCTCTTCCCTATCCGCCAGCATGAAATCTGGAAATACTACAAGCAAGCCGAAGCAAGTTTCTGGACTGCTGAGGAAATAGACCTAAGCCAGGACCAAAAGGACTGGGTCGGTATGCAAGACGGTGAAAGGCATTTTATTACCCATGTCCTGGCCTTCTTCGCTGCCAGCGACGGCATTGTCAATGAGAATCTCGCTGAGCATTTTATTTCTGAGGTCCAGTACACCGAAGCTAAGTTCTTCTATGGATTCCAGATCGCAATTGAAAATATCCACTCCGAGACGTATTCACTTTTGATCGATACGTATGTAAAAGATCCAAAGGAAAAAGACATTCTTTTCCACGCGATCGAGACTATGGAGTGTGTAAAAAAGAAAGCAGACTGGGCACTGCGGTGGATCAACAATGGGACGTTTCAGGAAAGGTTAATCGCGTTTGCGGCAGTCGAAGGAATTTTCTTCTCCGGGTCATTCTGTTCAATATTCTGGTTGAAAAAACGCGGGTTGATGCCCGGCTTGACATTCTCCAATGAATTGATCTCACGAGATGAGGGATTACACTGCGACTTTGCCTGCCACCTATATACACAACACGTGGTTAACAAAATGCCCGAACAAACAGTAATCGATATCATCCGCGATGCAGTTGAAATTGAGAAAGAGTTTGTGACAGATGCGCTTCCAGTAAATCTTATCGGAATGAATGCAGAACAAATGAGACAGTATATAGAATTTGTAGCTGATAGATTGTTGAATGAACTTATAGGTAAAAAAATCTATAACGCCACCAATCCTTTCGATTTTATGGAGATGATTTCGCTAAGAGGTAAAACTAACTTCTTCGAGAAGCGAGTAGCTGAATATCAGAAAGCAGGTGTGATGAAAAGTACTGAAAAAGAAACTACTCCGAAGTTTTCACTGAACGAAGATTTTTAATTACTTTCAATCACTTTTTAAACTTTCCCCCAACAAACAACCCCTTTAATCAAAGATGCTTGTACAAAAACGTGACGGACACAGAGAATCTGTAAAGTTTGATAAGATCACGGCACGAATTGAGAAACTCTGTTACGGTTTAGACTCCAAGTTCGTCAATCCTGTAGAAGTGGCCATGAAAGTGATCAATGGCCTATACGATGGTGTTTCTACACAGGAGTTGGATAACCTCGCGGCAGAGATCGCTGCTTCGATGACAACCAAACATCCTGACTTTGCACGGTTAGCAGCACGAATTGCTGTATCTAACTTACACAAGGTGACTAGTAAGTCGTTCTCGAATACAATGAAACGACTTTATACTTACGTCGATCCGAAGACTGGCGAAAATGCCCCGCTCATCTCCAAAGAAACGTGGCGAGTAATTAAAGAGCACGCTGCCGAACTTGATGAGGCGATCATTTACGACCGCGACTTTGGGTATGATTATTTTGGATTCAAGACGCTGGAACGTTCTTACCTGATGAAGGTTGACGGTAAAGTAATAGAACGCCCCCAGCATTTACTCATGCGGGTGGCCGTTGGAATACATGGTGAAGACATTCCGGCAGCAATTGAAACATATACCCTGCTCTCCGAAAAATGGTTTACCCACGCAACACCTACGTTGTTCAATGCGGGTACTCCAAAGCCACAATTGTCCTCGTGTTTCCTCTTGACAATGAAGGACGACAGTATCGATGGAATATACGATACGCTGAAGCAATGCGCGAAGATCTCTCAATCAGCCGGAGGAATTGGCCTAAGCATTCACAATGTCCGCGCGAAAGGATCTTATATAAAGGGAACAGGCGGAACGTCCAATGGTATCGTGCCCATGTTGCGCAATTTCGACATGACAGCGAGGTACGTTGATCAGGGCGGAGGAAAAAGAAAAGGAAGCTTTGCAATATATCTTGAACCTTGGCACGCCGATGTCTTTGATTTCCTTGATCTGAAGAAGAATCACGGAAAGGAAGAAATGCGTGCCCGCGATCTTTTCTTCGCGGTATGGATTCCTGATCTTTTCATGAAGCGTGTAGAGAACAATGAAATGTGGTCTCTCTTCTGTCCTAACGAAGCACCAGGCCTTGCTGAGGTTTGGGGCGAGGATTTTGAACGCCTTTATGAGAAATACGAAAAAGAAGAAAAATACCGCAAGCAGATAAAGGCACAAGACCTTTGGTTTGAAATTCTTGAATCACAAATCGAAACAGGTACTCCATATATTCTCTATAAGGATGCTGCCAATAGAAAATCAAACCAAAAGAACCTCGGAACGATCAAGTCCAGTAACCTCTGTACAGAGATCATCGAGTATACCTCTGCTGATGAGGTTGCAGTTTGTAATCTCGCATCGATAGCTCTCCCGAAGTTTATTACTGAGGACGGCAAATTCGATCATCAGAAGCTTTATGAAATCACGAAAGTAGCAACGCGTAATTTGAACAAGGTAATAGATATCAACTATTACCCGGTAATTGAAGCACGCAATTCGAATATGCGCCATCGGCCAATTGGTCTTGGCGTGCAGGGCCTCGCTGATGCTTTCATTTTGTTGAGAATGCCTTTTGATTCTCCGGAAGCGCGCCGTCTCAATGAAGACATTTTCGAAACCATCTATTTCGGCGCGATGGAAGCGTCAATGGAGTTGTCTAAACAACTTGGTCCTTACGAGACGTTCAAAGGATCGCCAGTTTCAAAAGGTATCTTCCAGTTTGACATGTGGGGAGTTACTCCTTCGAGCGGGCGTTGGGATTGGGAACAACTTAAACGCGACGTTAAACAACACGGCGTTCGCAATTCACTATTGTTAGCACCAATGCCAACAGCATCAACGTCTCAGATACTTGGCAACAACGAATGTTTCGAACCATATACCTCCAATATCTATACCCGCAGAACGCTGTCAGGAGAGTTCATCATTGCGAACAAACACCTGATGAAGGATCTTATGAGCCTGGGACTATGGAGTGAGAGCATGCGTCAAAAATTGATCGGTGCAAACGGCTCGATACAATCAATCCCTGAGATTCCCCAGCACATAAAGGATATCTACAGGACTGTATGGGAGATATCTCAAAAATCAATCATCGATATGTCGGCCGACAGAGGAGCATACATCTGTCAGTCACAAAGTCTGAATATTCACATTACGAATCCAAACTTTGGCAAACTGACTTCGATGCACTTCTACGCATGGAAGAAAGGATTGAAGACTGGAATGTATTATCTGCGTTCTACTGCGGCTGCGGATGCGATCAAATTCACACTTGATAAGGTTACAGTCCAACAAACGACAGAAGTGGAAGTTGCTCTGGCTACGGAAGCAGTCAACGCTAACATGCCCCTATCGCCAGCAGCGGCCGAAGCGCAACAGACGATTCGTTATGAGGATGTTTCCGATTATGAGCAGAAGCGTGCCGACATGGCATGTTCATTGGATAATCCAGATGCATGCGAGGCATGCGGAAGCTAGGTTAATAGTTAAAAGATTGATGGAGGCTGCCAGATAATGGTAGCCTCTTTTCATTTGCGAGCTTCTTAGAATTTGTCTGCTGCAGCAGAAGCAAATGACATCTTGTAACGCTCCGGTATTGAATCGCTCAAGAGCGAACCAACTGGAATTGACGGATATATTTGCTCAAGCGTAAGGACCTCATTCATGAACACGCGCCGGTTAATCTGATGTCGATTCAATTTGCTAGGGTTATCTATTCCCGATGCTGCCATCAGCTCGACGAAACTTTCCATGGTATTTTTATGGAAGTTTGCAACACGTACTTTTTTGTCGTCGATCACAAGCCCCTTCATCAGAGTCTGGTCTTGAGTTGCAACACCAGTAGGACAGGTATTCTTGTTACACTCAAGTGCCTGAATGCATCCTAACGCCATCATCATTGCCCTGGCGCTGTTACACAAGTCGGCTCCCAGTGCAATAGATCGAAGGATCCCAAAGCCGGTAAGGATTTTTCCCGACGCGTCGATTTTAATGTGCTGGCGGATATTAAAGCCCGTGAGTATGTTGTCTACGAATGCAAGGCCATCTTGCAGAGGCATGCCTACAAAATTCGAGAATTCAGGTGGCGCTGCTCCAGTACCACCCTCACCCCCATCGACCGTAATAAAATCAGGGTAGGTATCCATTTCCACCATGGCTTTACAAACGGAGATGAATTCGCTCTTGCGTCCAACGCACAGTTTGAATCCGACTGGTTTTCCACCTGAGAGGTCCCTCAGCTTTTGCAGGAATGCTATCATTTCCTTAGGAGTTGAGAACGCGCTATGGAAGGGAGGTGAAAAAACAGTCGTTCCCGGCTTCACCAGACGGATCGCCGCGACTTCGGGCGTGTTTTTCTTTGCCGGAAGAATTCCTCCATGGCCGGGTTTCGCGCCCTGCGACAACTTCAACTCTATCATCTTTACTTCGGGTCGTGTGGCGTTCTTTACAAATGCGTCCGGAGAAAATCTTCCCTCCTCATCGCGTGCACCAAAGTAGCCAGTTCCAATCTGCCAGATTATGTCGCCGCCGTGTCTGAGGTGATAGGGGCTGAGACCTCCTTCTCCGGTGTTGTGTGCAAATCCTCCGATCTTCGCTCCCCCATTCAATGCTTCCACCGCGTGACTACTTAAGGAACCAAAACTCATAGCAGAAATATTCAATATGCTGGCTTTATACGGCTGCTTACAATCCTTATTACCTATCAATACACGTGGATGATGTTCAATTGTATGAAAGTCCAGGGGTACAATTGAATGACTCATCCATTCGTATCCTTCGGCATACACATTGAGTTGTGTTCCAAAGGGAGTTGTATCAATTTGTTTTTTTGCCCGTTGATAAATCACCGACCGATCGTTCCTGTTAATGGGTGATCCATCGGTGTCAGATTCAACAAAGTATTGCTGAATCTTCGGACGGAACTCTTCAAACACATATCGCAGCCTTCCTAACAAAGGAAAATTGCGTCTTATAGATTGCTGTTTTTGAACAATGTCCGCAACGCCCATATAGATTAAAGGGACCACCAGAAGAAGAGCAAAAAGGGCATTGATCCAAAAGTAGGCCCACACTAAAATAAGCAGCACCGTTACGACGCTGATAATTATGAATTTTTGTCTCATGGAATGATTGGATAGTACTCAAATATAATAAAATCAGATTCGCCTGGTAGCGACACCTATCTATTGGTTTCCCTATTGAGAAATGAATTTTTTAATTGTAGAGTATGAACGATGGAGCTCTTACAAAGCTTCCGCTATACTTAAGTCTGAGGTTGCTTATAATACTCACTCTGAAATGGCTCATGTCTTCCACAGTTCTTGGGTAATAGAAGCATTTCAATTCGATCGTTCCAAACACAAGGTTTTCGTTACGTGTTCGGATTCCTGCACCCAATCCAAGATAGGGAAAGTCGTAAAAGATCAGTTTGCCTTGCTCCGCAATAAATGCAAGGTCTGTTATAACGATCGGAGCTACCTTAAAGCCCAAAAGTTTCCATTTGGTATAGAAGAGCATTTCATATCTTCCATGTAAACGTTTTGTTCCGAGAAGACTATCGGCCACGAACCCTTCAATACCAAAGGTGTTGTTGATGTCCAACAGTGTATTCGTTTTCTGGTTGAAGACATACGTGAAGTCGATGTCAAAGGATCTGCGGACCATAACCCTTTTATGATACTTAAGCTTGCTAAATAAGCGCCCATAGAGCAGAATCGTAGCGTCCTGCAACTGGTCGTTATACGGAAAAGCACCCGTACGAATTCCGAATGTGTAAAAGTTGCCTTTCCGGTGAACAAAGGATTTTTCAGCGTCGACTCCAAAGTAAGGTCGCTGTCTACCCATTAATCGTTGCCATCCGGCGATGAGTGCAGTGTTATGTCCATAGGGCACGTCTTCCGTTCGGCCAAATCCATAGACATATTGAGTTTTGTAAAAATCCTGTTTGAAGAATGTAAACGAACCCAGAAAACTCGTGCGGCTATTGTATAACGGATTCAGTTGGTCATAGGGCCGTTCTGGTCTTGTCTGAAATTGTTGTTCAAAAAAACGGGCGCTGATGAAATAACGGCGTCGATCTTCGTCCGCTACCTTAATTCGAATGTTGTATCCCATCCATACATCAACTACAAAGTACCCGTAGTTTCGAAAGATCGAATCAGGGTCGCTATAAAGGTTCCGGGACCAGTTCTTGCTAAGCTCGATTCCTCCCGCCGTTCGTGAATACGGAGAAACCAACGGTTTATCTAGTCTAAAATAGTACGCCTGCTCCTCCTGATCGCCGTAGCTGCTTCCTGTATTTAATTGTGTATAACCCATCGTCAAATTGGCCAAGCTGCCAAACACACTACTTTTCCTGTAATAAAATTCCTGAGTGTAATCGGGTTTGCGATCTGGATCGTAGTAACCGTTGTACTGCAACCGTTGGCCCATACCAAGAACGTTGACATCATACAGTCTGAATCTAAAACCATCTGATCCCCTCGGGCTTATTCTTCCTCCAATGCTGAATACGTCACGAGTCAGGATCAGGACATCTACCGAATCTTCAGTGGTTGTCAACGGTATAACAAATATCCTGGCATCGAGAATAAAATCAAGATCGCGAAGAAACCTCTCGTTGTCCGCAAGCTTGTAAGGATTCAACGGTTTCTTTTCCTGGAAGAAAATATGATCTCTAATCACCCATTCCTTCGAATTCACGTGAAGTGCATTCCCGATTTTCGCCATCCTGCTCCTAATGTCGGTTGCAGTATCGGTCATGACCTTCTCAAATCCGATGTGATTTACGATGATCTTGCGTATTATCTTTCCATCATAGGGTAAAAATGCCTCTTCACTCTTTGTATTAGGAACTTCGGCGGGCTGCTTGCGGGTAACTGATTTTAGCAACTCCTGTGACACCTTACTGTCTTTGACCGCGTCAACAATGTTCCTACTAGTATCAGACTTATCGGTATTTTGGGCAATAGCCGGCCGCAGTACGATCACGCACAAAATGAAAAACACCAGAAGAAAATTTCTGATCATTTTTTTAACCTGCCCAATAACCTTGCCTAAAAAAGAAAAACCCGGATGGCCCGGGTTATTTTTAATAAATTTCACCAATGTTACAAGGCTTCGACTGCCTGCACTTCTCCTGGCATCATACGCGTAAAAAGATTCTCGATGCCAGCTTTTAACGTTACCATCGAAGAAGGACAACCGCTGCATGAACCCTGCAATTTTACTTTGACCACACCATCGTTGAAGGAGTGGTAAGTAATTGCACCACCATCCTGCTCGACTGCAGGCCTTATGTATTCTTCCAGGATTGTTTTGATCTTTTTTATTGTTTCCGTCTCTTCCTCAACCGGGCCTGTCGCGTTCTCATTCATCTCAATAATAAATCGCCCATCCTCCAGAAATTTCTTGATATGGCCTTTAATAGTATTCTGAACTTCAAGCCATTCGACATCATTTTTCTTTGTGACCGTTACAAAATTGCTTGCGAAAAAGACCCGGTCAACAAAAGGATACGTGAAGAGCTCCTGCGCAAGTGACGACAGCGAAGCACTTTCCGCATCAGGAAAGTCAAAGCTCATACCCTCAGGTACCAACATCTCGCTGACAACAAATTTCAGGGAATTAGGATTGGGATTTGACTCCAGGTAAATATGAATATTCTTAGGAACTGCCTGTAACATAGTACTCTATTTAATTATGGCAACAAAATTACTGAATTTAAGTTCGTCCTCTTACTTCTGAAAACTAAAAAGCTACAGTCTACTCCATTTCTCAATACCAACTTTTTCTATATTGCCGGCTTAAGCTGGATGGGTTCTGAATCTTTAAACCACGGAAAAATTGAATCAAAAAAGAGTTATTCAGGTCATTTTAGTTTTGTTAGCGATCTCGACCGTCCTGCACCTGATCAATTACTATTTAGCGCTATCGTTGCCCAATACGGTACTTATAGCAAGTAGATGGATCACCTGGCTTTTCGTCATCCTTTTTGCCATAAAAAAGAAATCTCTTACGACTTGGATCCTGGTAAGTATGCTCGTAGGGGTTGAAATCGGGCTTAATTTTCCTGTCTTCGCTCAGAACCTTGCTGTATTAAGTAAGATCTTCCTACGTCTCATCAAGACTATAATTGCTCCTATTCTCTTTGCTACGCTGGTAATGGGAATAGCCGGTCATTCCAATCTCAAACAGGTAGGGCGAATGGGATGGAAATCCATCCTCTATTTCGAACTAGTAACCACAATGGCGTTAGTAATTGGTATCGTCGCTATTAACCTTACAAAAGCCGGGGAAGGGATCGTGTTGCCACCTGGTTTTAAGCAAGAGTTGCCTGAAGCAAAGGCCCAGACCTGGGACGAAGTAGTATTACATGTCTTCCCCGAAAATTTCGTCAAGTCGATCTATAACGGAGATGTACTACCCATCGTCGTATTCAGCGTAATATTTGGTATTGCTCTCGCGTTGCTATCAGATCAAAAGAAAAAGCCTGTCCTGGAATTTACCGAGAGCCTCGCAGAGACAATGTTTAAGTTTACAAATATCATCATGCATTTTGCTCCATTCGGTGTTGGTGCAGCGATTGCCGTTACTGTTGGTCACCTGGGTATTGATATTCTCATGTCATTGTTAATGCTGCTCTTTACATTATACGGCGCCCTCCTTGTTTTTCTGTTCGGTGTACTGTTGCCCGTAGCGCTATCGGTTGGCGTACCAATAAAAAAATTCATTCAGGCCATCTCGGAACCTGTGTCCATCGCATTTGCTACCACCAGTTCTGAATCGGCGTTACCCAAAGCAATGGAAAACATGGAGAAGGTTGGAGTTCCCCGAAAGATCGTCTCTTTCGTACTTCCCACCGGATACACATTCAATTTGGATGGAAGCACATTGTACCTGTCTCTTGCATCCGTTTTCGTCGCGCAGGCTGCTGGCATAGAGCTAAGTATTGGTCAGCAGGCGTTAATGGTATTTACATTGATGCTGACCAGCAAAGGCGTTGCTGGGGTTCCCAGGGCTACGCTGGTGATCCTGTTAGCTACCGCCGCATCCTTTGGCTTGCCCCTCTGGCCAATCATGGCTATTCTCGGCATCGATGAATTAATGGACATGGCCAGAACGTCCGTAAATGTTATCGGAAATTGCCTTGCTACGATTGTAATTGCGAAATGGGAAGGAGAATATGTTGAGCCCGTTGGTGACGTGAATTTTGACTAAACATTGTTTGCCACAATTCTTTCAATTGCTATCACAAATCATGAATCTTATTGAACGCCGCTTGCCCAGTCTTATATTGTGCTGCGTTTTAAAAAATGAATAAGTTTCTCTTCTGTCTGATAGCATTAGCACCTTACTTTTCCTATGGACAGCTTCAGGATTCTATCAAAGCCCCTAAGCGTCTTCGCTTAACTCCCTTGCCGGTTGTCTATTATTCGCCGGAAACCCGATGGGGTTTCGGTGCCCTGGTGGCCGCAAATTTTGAAACGACCAAAGTGCCAGACACAGTAACAAAAAGCTCATATGCGCAGACATATTTCCTTTACACGATCAACGATCAATATGAATTGGGACTATCGACCCGCATTTATACCCCAGGCAACAAGTTCATCTTTCATGGCAAATTCAACTATACTTATTTTCCGGAGTACTATTACGGCATAGAAACAGAAGACCCGGAGTCCAGAAAAGATACAATAGAATACAACCGGATTTCCGCCGATCTCAGATTTTACTGGCAGCTTAAGCGCAATCTTTATGCAGGTTTTGCTACGCGATTCAGCGATATCAAAGATATTAACGGTGGCCCTGATGGCCACTTTTCAGACGACAAACCACCCGGATATGAAGGTTACTGGCTACAGGGGTTTGCTCCCGCCCTGACGCTTGAAACGCGCGACAACTATGTTTATCCGCGCAAGGGCTTTTACCTCGAAATTTTGTACTACCTCTACCCATCTTGGAGCGGCAATCGCTATGGATTCCGTTCTTTTAAACTGGATGCAAGAAAATATTTCCCGATAAAGCTTACCAGCGATATCGATGCGCTAGCATTACAGTTCGTGGCAAACGTCAATAATGGTAATGTTCCTTTCAAGGATATGGCCGACATCGGTGGATCAAATACCATGCGTGGCTATTACACGGGATTTTATCGTTATAATAACCTTTATGCCTTGCAGGCAGAATTGAGAGCTCATGTCTGGTGGCGATTGGGGCTCACTGTTTGGGCAGGTGCCGCGCTGACACCGGAAAAGTGGTATACATTCTTTGATCATTCCATTAAGCCCAATGTCGGCTTGGGATTAAGGATAATGATGAACCGCAAAGACCGACTCAATGTTCGGGTCGACCGGGGATTCGGTAAGAAAGGTCAGAATGGCTTTTACCTCGATATAGCAGAAGCCTTTTGATGCGTACGACGACGTTACGACATCTTTGATATTTTGTAACGCAAATAAAAATCGGCAATCACCAGGGCGGCCATTGCTTCTACGATTGGAACAGCACGCGGAACTACACACGGATCATGTCGTCCTTTTCCACTTACATTGGTTTCATTGCCATGTTTATCAACCGTGGACTGATCCTGCATAATGGTCGCGACCGGCTTGAAGGCCACGTTGAAATAGATATCTTCCCCATTCGAAATACCACCTTGTACGCCTCCCGAATAGTTGGTTCTCGTTCTGATCCTTCCCCCGTCGTTGAAAAATTCATCGTTATGTTGCGAGCCCCGCATCTTGATACCCTCAAAACCGCTGCCGTACTCAAAACCTTTCACGGCATTAATACTCAGCATTGCTTTGCCAAGCTCAGCATGAAGTTTATCAAACACAGGCTCTCCCAATCCTACTGGCGCATTTTTAACAACACACGTAACAATTCCTCCTATTGTGTCGCGCTCTAAACGAACTTTGTCGATAAGGGCAATCATCTTCTCAGCAGTTGCTGTATCGGGGCAACGCACAATATTTTCCTCGGTCTTGTTCAGATCGAGGGTGGTGTAATGTGGCGCTTCGATTTCACCGACCCTGGAGACAAATGCATTTATTTGAACTCCTTCCTTAGCTAAGAGTAACTTCGCTATTGCACCCGCCGCGACTCTGGCCGCGGTCTCTCGCGCAGAACTTCTTCCGCCACCGCGGTAGTCACGAACTCCGTATTTTGATTCGTATGTGAAGTCAGCATGAGAGGGGCGGAACGTTTCAGCAATGTGACTGTAATCCTTGCTACGCTGGTCCTGATTTTCTATTACTATTGCAATTGGCGTACCTGTCGACTTGCCTTCGAAAGTCCCCGAAAGGATCCGAAACACATCATCCTCTTTTCGCTGCGTAGTTATTTTGCTTTGACCTGGCTTTCTTCTGTCCAGCTCCGACTGAATAAATACGTCATCTATTACAAGACCTGCAGGACAACCATCTATAATGACGCCAATAGCCGGTCCGTGGGACTCACCGAAAGTAGTAATTCTAAAAAGTGTGCCGTAAGAATTGCTCATCCTTAATCAATCTAGCATTGGTCTTTGCTCACAATGTTAAGGATTATTTTTTTAACACGAGATAGACAGAAGCGCCCAACATCACGAAAATAAATCCATTGAAGGCCCATTTCTGCCAGCGTCGATCTTCAATGGCCAGGAGTGTGTTATCAGTTGTTCCGATCTTATCATAAAAGTTGCCGAGGTCGTTAGACAGTATGGATTCATTTTTTTTGCTTTCGCCAGTAACATAAAGAGTGAGTTGGGATTTCAATGTGTCATATTTACTGGTCTTTGGGTTGAAGAATACCCATTGAAAATACTCTCCCTGCTTATACTTGCCCGGTTCTTTTGGAATCATAAAATAGCTGAACGACTTCGTTCCTGTCACTCTGCTGTTTTGGCGTGTGATATCCTGGCGAACATTGGGTTCATAGAATTCAAATTTTTCGTCGCTTTTCACAGGAGGTTTGTCGATCGCGGAAATATTTCCCTCACCAAAAATATTGAAGTTATAGCCCGCACTTTGTCCGGTTTGTAGGTCGGTGCTTCGGATGCGTTCGTCAAGCCTGTAATCACCAACAGCAACAGCGTCTTTCATGGGATGCGGTGGCAATTCCCTTACCCTGACAGTTTTTGTCTTAGTGAAGAATTTCTTAAAATCTTCCTTTCGGTTCTGTCCAAAGAATGAGGGATTCTTCGCTACCTTATACTTGATCATTTCAAGCCCTACGCTTGGAAATACAATTGTCTCAGAGTTAAGAGGGAAATAAGTTGCCTGATAAACTTTGTACTGCGTATAATCTCTTCCGTTGATCCTCACACTTTCGCCCTCGATGTTTTCGATGTTGAAATTTTCTTCCCAACAAGTGACAGGTTTGATCTTCTTCAAGATGTCTGCTAATTGCTTGCCCAGTTCATAAAATTGAAGCGGCGCACGATTTTCCTGTGACACAAAGAATGAAAGTGTAGTATTAAATCCTTCTCCAACATAAACCTGGTCTTTATTAGTTGTGAGCGCCAGAAATGCGTCTTCTTTAACATCAACAAATTCTGTCTCTCCGCGATCAAAAAATTCATCCGAAGATCTATCAAAGAAATTCTTGAACGGATCCTTCTGCTGTTGTTGTACAGCCTGCCCTACTTTCACTTTTTTTCCTGGAACGTTAATAGTTTTGTCATTTACCTTCATAGCGAAAGTAGGGACGGTAAATGTTCCCTGACGTTCAGGAAGGTAAGTCATGATAACGCTCTGCGAGGACGACATTTGGCCCTTACGATGTTTGTAGTGGATTGCGTTGACTGACCTCGCTTACGGAACCCCGGGATTTCCGGGAAGTTGTCATAGCTCTTCAGCCGGTCGTTTTGAACCGTCACTGTTATGGTCCAGGGCTGGTTTTCGCCCACTTCATCGGGGCCCAAGGTGATTTCTACGGTTTGCGCCAAAAGGTCTTGGGCCGCCAAAACAGTCAAAAAAAGGAAGAAAAACAGCCTTATCGAAAAAGTTATCTTCATATGAAATCTATTCGCAAGCTAATCGTTACAATTAGATGTTAAACGCCAAAACCGTCCGAAAAATGCAGTAATTATTGAATTTTGGCCAAATTAATATGACCTGCGTTCAAAAATTACCCTACATTTCGGGAGAACAAACAAAATTTAAAATGTTCTTTTAGTTTTTTATTCAAATCTTTAACTTAACACTTGTTAGGAAACTAATTTTTTGAACTATTCAGATTTTTGCCATGCTGAACTATGTAAAAACAGTGCTCACGAAAGTGAGTTTTAGCGCACTTCTATTCGAAAAAGAGTTGCGCAAGGCCCTCAAATTATTAATAGGTGAAGAAGTAAACGAACTCAAACAGTGGTGCTACACTAGATTTGGGAATGAACATGAAGACATACTGAACCGTTGCTTCGTGGTAGCTTAGAAATTAACTTAGAAAAATTAAAGAGCCCTCAACGTTGAGGGCTTTCTTGTTATATTGACACTGCGTCGTCACCATTTTGTTTAGCGTGGCTATCACCCACAATAAATGAAACATTCCTCTTAATTCTGGAGAACTTCGTTCGCTGTAAAGCTGATTTTTTGAACATCGTTTTAAATACGTCCTCGGTGATCTCCACCCATTGCTGCTTAGTCATTTCTTGAAATTCCGGAGAGGGCTCAAATCGTTCTTCGCTATGGTGCTTTGAAAAACTATTCCATGGACATACATCCTGACAGATATCGCAGCCAAAGATCCAGTTGTCAAATTTTCCTTTGACGTCGGTTGGGATTTCGTCTTTAAGTTCAATGGTAAAATAAGAGATACACTTGCTGCCATCCACTACATAGGGTTCGGCGATTGCCTCAGTAGGGCAAGCATCCATACATGCGGTACATGATCCGCAATAATCTTTGATACCGGTATCATACTCCAGGTCAAGATCAAGAATCAATTCAGCGAGGAAAAAGAAGCTGCCCATCTCGCGATTCAACAGCAGACTGTTTTTTCCAATCCATCCAATTCCACTCCTCTTGGCCCAGGCCCTTTCCATCACAGGGGCGGAGTCAACAAAGGCTCTTCCTCCAACATCACCAATGTTATCTCGGACGCTTTGCATCAACTCATTCAACTTTTCCTTGACTACTACATGGTAGTCCTCTCCGTAAGCATATTTCGAAACCTTCAAGTCATTGCCACGGCCAAGATCTTTTTCAGGATAGTAGTTATAGATTAAACTGACAATGGATTTTGCGCCCGGAACAAGAAGCCTCGGATCGAGTCTTTTGTCAAAATGATTTTCGAGGTAACTCATCTTGCCCTGATAGTTCCTCTTGAGCCACTCTTCAAGGTGCGGAGCCTCATCATTTAAAAACTCGGCTTTTGAAATTCCGCAAAATGAAAAACCCAATTCCAGCGCCTTAGATTTGATAAGAGCTGTTTGGCGTTGTCTTAACATCGAAGATTGCGAATGTAGCACATCTGTTCCATTCCCGTTAGAGTCCCAGTTTTTCTCTCTTAGTCCATATTTCATTCACCGGCTCACCTTTACTGCTAAGACCGCTGTGATGCCAGTCACCGTCCTCGAGCGAAAAGTTGAACTCCAACTTCATACCCACGCGGCTCTTATCGCGTGAGAAAACGTCAATGGTTTCAACATATTTTCCGTTTTCTGTTGTATATGTGCCCGCTCCTGTTCCGGAGAATTCTTTTGTTTCTGAATTATAAGCGATCCATTGAAATCTCGTTCCCGAAAGGATCTTCATTGTCTTGCGTGCCCCTGGCGTCATCTTTCTGACCTGACCGTCATTAACCCGGCCCGTAATCACCCAGGCGCCGGCAAGTTTACCAGGGCTTCCGTTATCAATTCGTGTCCATTCTTCGTCACCTTCCTTCATCTTAAAAATGAGTTTGCCATCCTTCATGTCTATTGTAGTCCTAACCTCTTTTCCTATGAGCTCGGCTTTCATCGTGTTAAACTCGTGAACTTCCACGAAAGCGTTTCCCTCAACTTTCCAGGTTCCACCGCATGTTCCCAGGAATTTGTTTTCCTTAACGTTATAAACTACAGCCGCAAAATGTTTTTCGGAGTTTATCCAAATGATGCGATTCTCCTCAGGGCCGCGTTGCCAGGCGCCTACAAGATTTATATTAGGGTCCTGAGCGTAAAGATCAAGGGCACAACAAGCCGTAAGTACCAACGCAAAAAATAAAAAATCGAAACGCCTCATATAAAATTTATATAAAGAAAGGTAGGAAAATGCTGAAGGCTGTAAAACAAAAAACAAAAATTGTACAATAAATACGAACTTATTGGAGTGTGATTAGTTATGGAATCAGCATATTAGGACAAATCAGAATTGGATCATGAGATATTTTGAAGTATTGGATTGGGCCGCATTTCGTGTAAGGACATTCGCTGCCGTGGCTGTTGCACTCAGTTTTTCCTGCGATGACAACTCGCCGTCCCCTGAGCCGCCAGCCAATGAAAAATTAGTAGAGGCCACGCTGTTGTATACTGCGTCTGCATCTCAATTACAATTTCTAGCCCAATTCTCAGGATTTGATCTTGATGTCGACGAGATAAACTACGACGCTGAAGTATATAAGGTGATCTATAAAACAACTTTCCAGGACAATGAAATATCTGCTTCCGGTTTGGTTGTGCTTCCGAAAACAAGTGACGAGGTCGGGATGTTGAGCTTTCATCATGGAACTATAACTGACCACGACGATGCGCCTACTAACTTATCTGAAGCAGACTCCGATGCATTGCTGTACGCGGCGCTTTCTTCCACGGGTTTTATCACCGTTATTCCTGATTACTTAGGATTTGGTAGCTCGTCCTCTATCCTTCACCCTTATTATGTGGAGGAATATTCAGCATCAGCAGTGATCGATTTGTTAACAGCAGCAAGTGAACTGTCGGCTGATGAAGATATTCACTTCAACAAGAAACTTTTCCTCGCCGGTTATTCCGAGGGCGGCTATGTTACTATGGCCACGCACAAGGCAATTGAAGAACAAGGGCTTGAAGGTTTCGATTTGATAGCTTCATTTCCTGCAGCAGGGGGATACGATATTTCTGGAATGCAGAACTATCTTCTCGGTAAGGTTACTTACGACGACCCCTCCTATATCGCCTATGTCATTAGAGCATATCAGGTTTCTTACGATTTCTCCGACGCACTCACTGACTTTTTCAAACCACCCTATGCGGACAGGATACCTGGCCTATTTGACGGAACGAAAGGCACCTCAGAAATTAATTCGCAGCTCACGACAGTTTTAGCAGACCTTTTGCAGGAAGGGTTGTTTGAAAAACTGAATTCCGACCCGGAATATTCGTATATCAAAAATGCCTTTATTGAGAACAGTCTCACAGATTGGAAGCCAATCGCGAAAATGTACATGTATCACGGTGAGTCAGATGTTACCGTTCCCTATCAGAATTCCGTCGATACTTATAATAAATTAATTTCTAACGGTACATCTAACAGTAGCCTGACGTTCCTCAAACTGAGCGGCGATCATGCTTCTGCCATCCAGCCTTATATTATGGACTTTGTTCCGAAATTATGGGCATTACGATAGCGGGCAAATCATCTTGAAGCACCTTCGCCTCTCGCACGATGATCTCTGACCCTTCAACCAGAAACACGGATGACGGTTTCAGTTTATTTAGAAAAGCGAACTGAGCGCCATATAACCCCAATAATGTTCAGTGATAAATTCCTCTTCACTACCCGCGATAATGTCAATTGGCATAGAGTCGGCCGTCACGCTGAAGGAATTCCACTCTTTTAATTTCCAGCTATAGCCAATTTGTAAAGTGCTCAACTCAGAATCCATTAACAACTCGTGCTTCATAGGCACAGTTTGATAATGCTCGCCATAAAAAGTATTTGCCACAAAGGTTAGTGCTGGCTTGGGTACAAATTCTTTGATAAAAACCACTCCCCGTTTTATTCCATCATGATCCAGACGTCTTACATAAAACCTCAGATTGACCTCCTCAAAGTTTGTATGGAACGGTACCTTAATTCCCTTGAGGCGTGTATTCAGGAACAGGAAGCCAACAAGGCTTACATAACATTTATTATTCCACAGATCAAGTTCAGTCCCTTCAGGCAAGAACGAAGCAAGCAGCGACGGTTCAATAGCATAGTTCGCCATTGCAAGTTTTCGCCATTCAGCACTTAAAAAGACAGACATATGATTTTTTTACTACCAGAGTTTAGCGGGGTATTCGCCTGCGTCAACTAACTCTTGGATCCGCCGGGATACTTCTACTTTGTCTTCCTTGTAAGTAACACCAAACCAGACGTTGCTTCCATTGACGATTTTTACTTTGCCTTTACCCTCTTTGATCAATTCGTTCACAATTATCGGAATATAGAACTCAGACTTAAGATTACCTGGATTATTCTTGAGGAAGTTTTCAAAAAGCTTCATTGAGTAATCAAATATGTTGGGTTGAAATCCCCAGAAGTTCATTGATGTCGGCGTATCAGGGCTCATCAATCGGTCGCCATCCTTTTCCTTTGAAATGATCTTACCATTTTCCTTGACTATCGTTACCCTTTCAACGACGGATGTTAGAAAACCATTCTGATCCTGTTCGCCACATCCCCGAGAAACACTTCCATGCTCTGACAAAACATTTTTTAAAGTATAACCAACCATTGCGTGATGTCCAGCCGTGTCCTTAGCGAAAAAATCTGCGATAGCTGCAAACGACGCCCATCCATAAAAGTCATCAGCATTAATGGCAACTAAAGGTTCATGTATTACGTCGCGCGCGCACAACAGAGCGTGTCCGGTTCCCCAGGGTTTTGTTCGTTCTGGATTTTGATATTGAGGCTGAACAAGCTTGTCGAGTGATTGAACAACAAATTCCACCTCAACCTTGCCTTGGAGTCGTGGTAAGAATTTTTCCCTTACCGTTTCAAGTATTTCGTCGCGAACGATGAAAACGACCTTGGTAAATCCCGCGCGGATCGCGTCAAATAAAGAATAGTCCATGATAGTTTCGCCGCTGGGGCCGAAGCCATCGATTTGTTTAATTCCGCCGTAACGGCTGCCCATTCCGGCAGCCAGCACTAGTAATGCGAGTTTTTTTTTCGGCTTATTTGACGCGTCCATAGGGTTTTGATTTATTTCGGTCTTTAAAGTACTTGGTGTTTGCGCAAACATTCTTATTTTTCTGCTGATTTTCACCGAGCAGACGATAGGAAAAATCGGTTGTGCGGCAAATTAGAGTCGTTAAGTCCGGCGCAAAAATAGGCTTTTGCTTGAATTTGCGTGGAAGTAAAGGAGTTGTTGCGAACGAAAAATAAATAACCAAACTTAGAACCAATCCTAATACCAATACATGACTACTACTCAGACGTCGACTACCTCACAGAAGTCGTATATCGTTCCGATGGTTATAATCGGGGCATTGTTTTTTGTTTACGGATTCTTCACATGGGTAAACGGGACGTTGATCCCTTACTTAAAGATCGCGTGCGAGCTTGAGACGGATCTACAATCCTTCCTTGTTGTAACCGCATTCTTTATTGCTTACGGCGTCATGGCTATCCCTTCATCATTTGTACTTAGGGCAACGGGATACAAGAAAGGTATGGTGCTGGGGTTGTTCATCATGGCTGCTGGTTCGCTTCTTTTTATACCCGCTGCACAGTCCAGAAATTTTGATCTGTTCCTGATTGGCCTATTCATCATAGGTACCGGACTCGCATTATTGCAAACGGCGTCGAATCCATATATATCCCATATAGGGCCCATTGAGAGTGCCGCGACGCGAATCAGTATCATGGGCATTTGTAACAAGTTTGCCGGAATTCTGGCAGGACTGATTTTTGGAGCGATTGCCTTAAACGATGCTGATGCCCTTATTCTAAGTCTGCAATCAATGGACGAAGCAGCCAAGAACGCGCAACTTGATGAACTTGCTGGAAGGGTGATCATGCCTTATGCGATCATGGCTTCCGTGCTTATTGTTCTTGCTATTGCGATACTATTTTCGGGCCTGCCGGATATCAAGGATGATGGAGATGAAGGGTCAAGTAGTGCTTCCGCTAGCGCCGGAAAGACCAGTGTATTTCAGTTTCCTCACCTTCTATTGGGTGTACTAGCGATATTCCTTTATGTAGGTGTGGAAGTAATGGCGGGTGATACTATTATCAGTTACGGAAAATCTTTAGGGATCGAATTGTCAATAGCGCGATACTTTACACAAGGCACGCTCGCCTTTATGTTAGTGGGGTACGTGGTGGGAATTTTTACGATTCCAAAATACATTTCGCAACAGAATGCATTGAAATGGTGCGCCATTCTTGGAGTGGTATTTACAATACTCGCCGTAGTAACATCGGGTTATGTATCAGTTGGCTTCATCGCCTTATTAGGTCTTGCAAACTCACTAATGTGGCCTGCGATCTTTCCATTGGGAATTGACGGACTTGGAAAGTTCACTAAGATGGGTTCAGCACTATTGGTTACGGCTATTTCCGGGGGCGCGATTCTGCCGCTCGTTTATGGCAAGCTTGCCCTCCCTTGGGGACTCCAGGACGCCTACCTGATGATGGTTCCCTGTTATTTGTTCATCTTATATTTCGCAACACGTGGTTATCGCGCTGGAAAAGCGTAGTCAATAATTCGGTCAAAGAATACTGATCCCTCCCGTAACGTTCGGGAGGGATCATTTTTTTTTCACAAATCCCAACAAAAATCCTTAACAATTGTCCATCCCTCGGACATTGGATCGTCGTAGTGTAAATTATGTTCAACCAAAATCCTTAACACAATGGAAAAGTACATGTTTATTTTTTTCGGTGGCGATCCCAGCCATCTTTCACCCGAAGCTCAACAGGCACATATGGGGAAATGGTTTGCCTGGGTTGAAAAACTGACGAAAGAAAACCGCTACGTCTTCTTTGAAGCCCTTCAACCCGGGGGAAAAACTGTAAGGGGGCCAAAGAAGACCGTGACAGATGGACCGTTTGCAGAAAGCAAGGAAATAGTTGGTGGATTTTTTGTCCTTAACGCAAAAAATCTTGATGAGGCTGTTCAAATAGCAAAGGATTGTCCTGACTATGATCTGGGTGGAATTGTTGAAGTCCGGGAAGTAATGAAAATGTGATCACCTAAAAAATTCTAAACCAATTACTCTCAATCGAATATCCTTCTGCATCTATCGCTACCGTTGAATTTTTCCAGGCGATATCTGCAGGGGAGTTCGTTTGACTATATGGGGGTTAAAGGTCATTGCATTCTTCACAATCCATGCGATGGAAAATCGCTAAATTTATGAATGCTTGAACAACAGGTAAACCAGCTGGTCGGTCATCTATTTCGTTACGAGGCGGGAAAGATGGCGGCAGTGTTGACCCGTTTGTTAGGTTTTCAAGCCCTGGATCTTGCAGAGGATATTGTGCAGGATACGCTGCTAAAAGCGATGACTACGTGGAGGTACAAAGGGATCCCCGAAAACCCTTCGGCCTGGCTTTACACTGTTGCAAAGAGAAAAGCCATTGATGCCATCCGAAAGCAACGTCTTCACGATCAAATCGAATCTGAAATTAGTTATGCCCTCAGATCGGAATGGACATTATCGCCGACTGTAAGCAGTTTCTTTCTTGACAATGAGATTGAAGACAGCCAACTGCGAATGATCTTCGCTTGCTGTCATCCGACAATTCCATATGAATCACAGATCGCGTTAACGCTAAAAACACTTTGTGGTTTAAGCATAGCGGAAATCGCCAATAGTTTTATTACTAATGAAGAAACTATTGTTAAGCGCTTGTACCGTGCACGGGAAAAGATCAGAGAAGAAAAGATCAGTCTTGCGACGCCAGTACCAGCTACGATACCCGGTCGAATGGATGCGGTTCTTCATACGCTCTATTTGCTGTTCAGTGAAGGATACAACTCATCCCATCCTGATCAATTGATCCGTCATGAACTATGTGAAGAAGCCATGAGACTGTGCCACCTCATCGTGAACAATCCGATTACAACGGCACCCAGGGCCAGGGCGTTGCTCGCGTTAATGTGCTTTCAAGCTTCGCGTGAAGAGGCACGACTTGCAGAAGACGGAACTGTTATTCTTCTTCAGGATCAGGATCGGACAAAATGGAGTCAACCGTTGATTGAGAAAGGAAAACTGTTTCTGGAACAATCTGCAGAAGGTCAGGAGTTCACGGAATATCACATTGAAGCCGCCATTGCCGGATGTCATTCTGCATCGCCTTCATTCAGAGAGACGAAATGGAATAATATTATTGAGCTGTACACCTTTTTACTTCGCTTTAAACCTGGACCAATCGTTGAGCTTAACAAAGCCATTGCCATTGGCTATGGCCATTCCCCCCTGGCGGGGCTAAAAGCACTCCAGGAGATCACCGGATTGGAAGGTCATTATCTTTACTATGCGGCAATAGGTGATTTCTATTCTGAATTAGGTGACGAAGAAAATGCACGTCTCAATTATGACAAGGCAACGATGCTAACAACGTCGAACACTGAAAAAAAATTACTGCGGACGAAACTTAGCAGATTGGCCATTAAGTCATAGACATCATCCGATCAATCTCGCTGGAAACAATCTCTTCCCTTTCTACATAGTCACCCCGAACGGGAACGAAGTCGATCTCTCGTTGAACCAGTTCATCTCTGAATGTTTTCATCATAAATTCCCGATTGGCAGCCAGATCTCGCAATCCATCCGCGACCCACGGCACATCAATGTCCAATAAAAAATACTTGCTATACTCTACTTTCTTTTCAAGAGTGTAAAGAATATCAGGAACCACTTTCAGGTAATGACGACAATAGATTTGCGTCGTGATACCATCCGTATCACAAATCAGTATTTTGTTTGCCGTCTTTGTCTTTTGCTCTATTCGATCGACATGTGCTCGAGCTATTTTGACAATGTCGTCGACGGTAAAGTCATTCGAATTAATGAACTCCCTTGCCACTTCCGGAACATATTCTGTCTGGTAACGATTTGCGAGCTTAATAGCCAACATCGATTTTCCAGTACTTTCAGGTCCGTAGATGCATATTTTTTTTACAAAATACGGCCGTACAACTTCGGGAATATGCTCCCAATGAGTGAATGGGTTCTTCCTTATCATCGTTGCCGATACGGGATGTTTTATTCTTTCGGGATCAAACGATCTATGTTTTACCTCGAGATTCAAAGCGAACGGTTCGCCGTAGGTTTCTGAACTAAACAGAACATCAATTGCCGGATAAGTGCGTCGGATCACCTCACTCCATTTCTTCGTTCTCGCCGGGAGGGGGAGCTGATCGTTGTCAAAATCGTCCCGAATCATCGCTGGTTTAATTGTCGGGCGATCTTTAAAGATTTCATTAATCCACGAAAATCTAAGATCCGCGGAAATAGGATCCTGATCAGTGTAGCTCATTGAAACTATGAGCTCATCACATTGACTGGCGGCAAAATCTATTAGCGCAATATGTCCATGGTGAATGGGCAAAAACTTTCCGATGACAAGACCACGCCTCATGGTTAACGGTTAGTTTGTTAATGGTTAGTGGTTAGTGGTTAGTTTGTCTGTTGGCCAAAAAGAAGCCTAGTCCGCAACCAATTGCGTCCGCTACCATATCATCTACGCCGAAGGTGCGGTGCGGAATAAACCGTCCCTGTATTAGCTCAATGATAATTCCGTAAACAACAAAAGCTACGGCAGTCCAGACCAGTGCCTTTTGTAAACGAGAGTGAATTTTGATTTTGTGTAAAAGCGGAAGAGACCAAAGCAAAACCAGCACCGCAAACAATCCGACGTGTACCCACTTATCCAGGTAAATTTTATCGAACCACGACTTCTCCGGGAATTCGTCTCCAGGCAAACAAAACAATACGGTAGCACCAATCAAAGAAATGGCAGCGGGCCAGAACGTCTTAATCGAAATTCTCATACGGTTGTTGATTGCCTATGTTGTTCTCTCCTGTATTCATTGATCCAGTTCCACAGTGCAAACACTGCGATGAGTGTAAAGATAAAATATTCAACAGCAAAGAATTTGGCGCCCTTAATGAAGTAAAGGTATGTAGCAACTATATCTATAACGATCCATATAATCCAGCACTCAACTTTCTTTTGTATCATGAAAAATGTTGTAATAACGCTCATCACAAGGATAAATGAATCTGCAAATGGATACGAGCTCGGGAGATTAAACAGAAAAGGGAGCCATTCGTGCAGTTTACTGGCCATTGACCCTATGATTACAGTTCCAACAACTCCGCCCGAGGTTAACAATATAAATTGTTTCCATTTCATGAAGCTTACTTTCAATTCTTTGTTCCTGTCCTCTTCGCCGGGCTTGGGATTAGCCCAGCGCCACCATCCCATAATATTTGTCACGAAGAAAAAGATCATCAGAAACATATCGGGATAAAGCTGGATCTGATAATAGAAGAATGCAGAAAGAAAAACATTTATTATGCCGATCGGCCAACTCCAGATGTGTGCTTTCGCTGAGAGCGCTACAGCAGCGAGGCCGGTGATCACGGAAAAAAATTCCAGGTAACTCATCTGGTAACCAAGGATCTGAAAAAATATATTTTCTATATCAAAGAATTGCATTGTCGAAAGATAGAAACTGAATTGATAATTTTTATAGTTTTAAGCCCAAATACTATAGTTGTGATGAGACTAACTGTTGTTGCACTGCTCTTCTTAAGCGTCAGTTCATTTGCTCAAAAAAAGAAAAAGAAAGAAGAGCCTCTACTTAAGGAGAATGCTGAATGGTTTCAAGGAACGATCATGTTGACTGATGGAACCGAACTAAAAGGGCTAGTGAAATATACTGACCAAAGCGGTGTACTTTCTTTTCAGGATGGAACTAATTCAAAAGTCTTAACCGCTACTCGTGTCGTGGGCTTTGAGTTTTTTGATGAAAGTCTGCAAAAACAGCGTGTATTTTACACGTTTCCGTATGAAGATTCTGAAACTAATGTAGTTCGCCCGTTATTTTTTGAGGTCGTCCGGGAATACAGTTCGTTTGCTATTTTGGCTAAAACAGACCCTGTTGATGTTGAACAAAAGCTGTCGAGAAACCCGCTGAGTTATTCACCCAATGCCACCGCTTTAACAACTAATAGAAGGGTTGTTGTTTCGCAGGAAGAAACCATTTATCTAATGAATGCACAAGGCGACATCAAACCCTATTTTAAGATTGTCAACGAAGAAAATACAGGGATGTTGGCAAGCGGCGACGTGAAGACCAAAAACAAAATGCTGGATGACGATTTGCTTATCGAATTTGTCACGGAACCTGTTTACGAGAAGTTAAAAACGTTTGCTAAACAAAACAACCTGACGTTTAAGCGCAAAGAGGATTTTCTAAAAATACTTGACTATTATGATTCGATAAGGCTCTAAACACCATTATCGAATTCTGACTACAATTTGATACAAACATTCTTCGCCTCCGTAAAAAATCTCAATGCTTCCCACCCTCCCTCTCGACCAACACCGGATTGTTTCATCCCTCCAAACGGAGTCCTCAGATCACGGAACAGCCAACAGTTAACCCAAATGATTCCGCTTTTTACCCCTGCAGCTACACGGTGCGCACGTTTTAGATTTTCTGTCCATATAGTAGCAGACAATCCGTAGGTCGTGCTGTTCGCATATCCGAGGACTTCTTCCTCCGTGTCAAATGGAATCACAGTAACGACCGGGCCGAAAATCTCCTCCTGATTCGTCCTGCATTTTTCATCCAAACCTGCAATAACTGTTGGTTCCACGAAGTAGCCACCTTCACATCTTTCCGATCCCTTAAGTTGTTTACCCCCAGTTAGTATTTGCCCGCCTTCCTGTTTTGCAAGTTCTATATAGGAAAGAATTTTTTTCATATGACCTTCAGACACCAGCGCACCGATACGTGTTTGGTCATTCAACGGGTCGCCGATCACCAATGCTTTTGTTCGTTTTACAAATTCCGATACAAACTTATCGTAGATAGTTCTTTCAATGAACATCCTTGAACCACAAAGGCAAATTTCCCCTTGATTTGAAAATGACGACTGAATAGACGTGCTTATTGCGAGCTCAAAATCGCAGTCAGCAAAAATGATATTAGGATTCTTCCCTCCCAGCTCCAGCGACAGCTTCTTGAACATAGGTGCCGCCGTAGCCGCAATTTTTTTTCCTGTCACAGTTCCTCCGGTAAAAGATATAGTAGTGATGTCTGGGTGTTCGATAATCGCCTGCCCTGCCTTGGGACCAAGTCCATGAATGATATTAAGGACACCATTTGGAAGTCCAGCTTCGATGCACAATTCAGACAACATGAAAGCGGTCATAGGAGTAAGCTCGGAAGGTTTAGCTACAACGGTACAGCCAGCTGCCAATGCGGGAGCGATCTTCCAGGTAAATAAATAAAGGGGAAGATTCCACGGCGAAATACATCCCGCCACTCCCGCCGGAGAACGCAATGTATAATTTACCGCCTCGGCACCGGTGATATGGGCCTCACTGGAAAAGTGCATTGACGCAGTTGCAAAAAAGCGAAGGTTAGCCGACGCTCTTGGTATGTCCAGAGATTTTGCAAGGTTGAACGGCTTACCGTTATCTACACTTTCAGCGCGCGCCAGCTTATCAAGATCGCGATCGATCAGGTCCGCAATCTTTTGCAAAAGAGTGGATCTTCGTTCAGTTGGCATCGCCGCCCAGAGAGGGAACGCCTGCTTCGCTGCTTTCGCTGCACTAGCTACGTCGCGTTCATCCGAATCCGGTACCAGACTGTAAACTTTCCCCTCTGCAGGATTGTAATTGTCCAGGTATTGACCGGAAACGGGTGCCTTCAACTCACCATTGATATAATTATGAATTTTTTGTATCATTCAATTCTACCTTGAAGACAAAGTAAATAAAGATCACAATGCTCCGGTACGGCCTCCATCAACCGGGATATTTACACCGTTGATGTAGCCGGCAGCAGGCGACGCGAGAAACCCTACGGCCGCGGCAATTTCATGTGCCTCAGCAATCCGTTTCATCGGTATTTCCTCAATCATCTCCCCCTTTAACTCATCAAAGGACTTTCCCGTCTGCGCGGCTTTACCGTTCAATACTGCTTCAAGACGCCCGGTCATTGTAGCTCCAGGCAGCACGTTATTTACTGTTATCCCAAATTGACCTAATTCATTCGCCAATGTTTTGGACCAGTTGGCCACAGCGCCGCGTACAGAATTAGAAACCCCCAGGCCCTTGATCGGAATTTTTACCGAGGTTGAAATGATATTTATGATCCTGCCATACTTTTTCCCTTTCATTCCAGGAACTACAGCCTGGGTCAGGATATGATTACATAGCAGGTGTTCAGAAAATGCATTAACAAAGTCCTCGGGCTTTGCATTGATTGCCAGTCCTGCGGGTGGACCACCAGTGTTGTTGATAAGTATTTCAACGGTATTCGATAACAAATACTCTTCAACTTTCTTTTTCAACTCTTGGGGGTATGAAAAATCTACGGTTATGTAATCGTGCTTTTGACCTTGCGAAGAATCCAACTCGTTTAATACAACTTTGAGTTTCTCTTCGTTTCTGGCAACGAGAGTGATACTCGCGCCCATTGACGCAAGTTCAACGGCGGATGCTTTTCCTATCCCCTGTGTGCTGCCACAAACAATTGCTCTCTTGCCACTTAAATCGAGATACATATTCCTGTTCCTTATCCGTAAATTCTTAGTAATTTTAAACAATAAAATCATTTCAGCATTCTTTACTAACTTTTAATTATGGCCATCCGCAGACCATTTAATTTAAGACAGTGGATCTCTGACAATCGGCATTTGTTAAAACCTCCGGTTGGGAATAAAAACCTCTATGCTGACGCGGGGGATTACATCGTTATGATCGTTGGAGGTCCAAATGCCCGAAAGGATTTTCACTACAACGAAACGGAGGAGTTGTTCTATCAACTTGAGGGTAACATAAATGTGAGAATACAGGAGGACGGAAAAGCCGTAGACATTCCTATCAAAGAAGGAGAAATGTTCTTGCTTCCGTCCAATACTCCGCATCGTCCAGAACGACCTGAAGGAACCGTGGGGTTGGTGATCGAATGCAAACGGGAGGATCCGGAAATGCTTGACGGTCTGATCTGGTATTGTGACAAATGCAACACAAAACTTCACGAATACAGATTCCACCTTGATAATATCGAGAAAGACTTTCTTCCACGATTCCGGGAATTTTATGGATCGAAGGAACTTAGAACCTGTAAGAATTGTGGAACAGTAATGGAAGCGGATCCAAGGTTTGTATGACGATATTCGAAACAGATCAATTGTTGGTGCAGGCATGAGAGGTTTGGCGTATTACACTTCACCGCTGGGAGAGTTATTGGTGGAATCGGATCACGAGAAGATCGTTACTGTCCACTTTGTAAAAGAGGCGACACAGGAACAGCATTCAACACCAGCGACAGAACACTGCATAAGGGAACTGGACGAGTATTTTTTTAAGGGCCGAAAATTCTTTACGGTCGAGCTCGACCTTCGCGGAACAGCATTTCAACAAACGGTCTGGAGCGAACTGTTAGCCATTCCGTACGGAACTACAGTATCCTATGAGGCTATTGCTGTTCGTATCGGCGATATCAAGTCGATCAGGGCGGTTGGTGTAGCCAACGGACAAAATCCGGTAGCCATCATCGTACCGTGTCATAGAGTGATCGGCAAGAGTGGCGAACTTGTGGGCTATGGAGGAGGTATTGAAAATAAAGAGTGGCTGCTTTACCATGAGGGCGCTCGCCTCAGGCAACTTTCTCTATTTTAATTTTTCCTACAGCAGTATTTTTTGATCTTTGACTCCCATGAATTTCATCAACACTTTCCAGTACGCAAAAAAACTGGATAGCCAGGACACGCTTCGACCCATTAGAAATCAATTCCTCATTCCAACAACTAACGGAAAGAGTACCATATACTTTGCAGGCAACTCGCTTGGACTTCAGCCAAAAAACACAAAAAAATTTATAGCCGAAGAACTGTATGATTGGGGGCAGTTAGGTGTCGAAGGTCATCTCCATTCCAGGAGGCCGTGGTTGTATTATCACAAATTCACAAAAAGAGCGCTGAGCAGACTTGTTGGGGCCAAACCCGATGAAGTGGTCGCAATGAACCAGCTTACTGTGAATCTTCACTTAATGATGGTCTCATTTTATAACCCCTCCCCTCAGCGTTATAAGATCATTACAGAGGCAGGTGCATTTCCGTCCGACCAATACGCATTTGAATCTCAAATTAAATATCACGGTTACGATGTAGAACGATCGCTTATTGAACTTAAGCCCCGTGACGGTGAGTATATACTGCGGACGGAGGACATCTTAGCTTCTATTAAAGAACACGCAAACGAATTGGCCCTTGTAATCTTTGGAGGCGTACAATACTACACTGGCCAATTATTTGATTTGAAAAAAATAACGGAAGCAGGTCATAACGCCGGGGCAAATGTGGGCTTTGACCTTGCACACGCAATTGGCAACGTTCCATTATCCCTCCACGACGACGATGTTGACTTTGCCGTATGGTGCAGTTACAAGTATCTGAATTCAGGTCCGGGTTCAATCGCTGGAATTTTTGTACATGAACGTCATTCAAAAAATTTTGATCTGCCAAGGTTCGCCGGCTGGTGGGGTCACAATGAAAAGGAACGTTTCCTTATGGCGAAAGGATTTAAGCCGATGCCCGGTGCAGATGGTTGGCAGCTTTCAAACGTTCCTGTTTTTCAAAGCGCTGCCCACATCGCGGCGCTTGAGATCTTCCAACAAACAACTATGACCGCGCTAAGGAAGAAGAGTCTGTTGCTTACCGGATATCTTGAGTTCTTGTTGAATGATTTTGACCCTGATCAAAAATATTACCTCATATTAACACCCAAAGATCCAGCTCAGCGCGGCTGTCAGTTGTCGCTGTTATTACAAGACCATGGAAAGAAGATCTTCAAAATTCTGCTTCAAGGTGGAGTTATATTAGACTGGCGCGAACCTAATGTGATAAGACTGGCACCGGTTCCCTTGTACAATAGTTTTCAGGATGTATTTCGATTTGTTGAAATTCTCAAAACAGCAATCAAAAGATACTTCAAGTGACAGGCAATAAATGAAGAAGAACAAACATATCGCTGTTGTGGGAGGAGGACTGGTGGGATCCATGTTGTCCGTTTACCTTGCGAAACGTGGGTACAGGGTCTCCGTGTTTGAAAGACGATCTGATATGCGCAAACATTCAGGAGACGCCGGTCGGTCTATCAACCTGGCGTTGAGCAATCGCGGAATTAAATCGCTTGAAGAAATCGGTCTGGCAGAGCAATTAAAACAAGCTTCAGTACCGATGCGCGGAAGAATGATGCACGACGTTAATGGCAAGCTCACGTTTCAACCGTATGGAAAGGAAGGGCAGTTCATAAATTCCGTTTCGCGAAGTGAGTTGAATAAAGTATTGATGACGCAAGCGGAAAAAAATGGAGTGACATTTTTTTTTGATCATCGTTGTGTTGGGGTTGATCTGAAAGAGACTACCCTTTCCCTATTGTCAGATGGAAGGACCATCCACGAGCAGTTTGATAACATTATCGGGGCAGATGGAGCTTTCTCTTCAGTGCGCGGTACCATGCAGATCACGGAGCGGTTCGATTATTCCCAGGATTACATCGATCATGGATATAAGGAATTCACTATTCCTGCAGGAACAGGCGGCGAATTTCTAATGGAAAAAAACGCGTTGCACATATGGCCTCGCGAAAGTTACATGCTGATTGCTCTGCCGAATCCAGACGGCTCATTTACCTGCACGTTGTTTTTTCCTTTTGAGGGAACTCCCTCATTCAATAGTCTCAGCAACCCGAATGACTTTTTCGGATTTTTCAAGGAGACTTTCCCGGATGCAATTCCTCTGATGCCTTCGCTGCTTCAGGAACTGAAAGAAAATCCGACATCATCTCTTCTGACCATTAGATGCTACCCGTGGACTATACAAAACACCCTTTTAATCGGCGATGCGGCTCATGGAATCGTACCTTTCTATGGCCAAGGGATGAATGCTGGATTTGAGGACTGCCGGATATTGAACAACCTGCTCAATGAGTTTGGCGATGATTGGGACACAATAGTGCCAGCTTTCCAACAAAGCCGCAAGCCTGACACCGATGCGATAGCTACCCTTGCCCTGGCAAACTTTATTGAGATGAGGGATCTCGTGGCTGACGCGGATTTCTTGTTGAGAAAAAAGATCGAGGCAAAACTTCATGAATTATTTCCTGATCGATGGATCCCATTGTATTCGATGGTGACCTTCCACGAAAACATAAGATACTCCGACGCGCTAAAGACAGGCTTGAAACAGCAACAAATAATGGATAAAGTGATGAAGACTCCAGGTATCGAAACTACTTGGCAGGCTTTAGACTTTCAACAACTTGTTCGTCAAATTGAGGAAGCCTGATGTGAATCTTGTATTCTTCAAATCTCTCCAGTACAATCTGAACATAATCAACTGGTTCTTCACATTTGCAGTAGCCGGCAGTTACTAATGGATCGCGGTAATATTTCGGATCGGATTTTTTTAGCAAAAAGTATTGCACATCCAACCACAGAGCCTCATTTCTTCCATACTTCTTACACAACTTGCGGGCATCCAGGATATGTGAAAGGCCGGCATTGTATGATGCCAATATAAACTTTAACCGCTCTTGCTCATTTGGTATTCGTCTGGTCCAATACTTTTCCAGGTACATTAGATAATTCACTCCCGCTTTCAAACTTTGTTTTGGATCATTCAGGTCTGTGGCACCAAAACGTTTGGCTGTTTCAGGCATCAGCTGCATCAAACCTCGTGCTCCCGCCCAGGATTCATCTGTCGGACTAAATTTCGATTCCTGGTAAACCACGGCAGCAAGTAATCTCCAGTCCCACCCCAGTTTGTCGGCACCTTGTTTTATGATATCATCATACGGGGATAGCTTATTGCCGCCCAACGAAGAATAGTCGCTTTGCATATGGACAATCGATGTTCGGGGACTTTTGAAGTACTTATTGTAAATGACCATGAATGTTGGCTGCTGTTTGATCTTCAGGAGCCATTGATCGATTACTTCCATCAGTTTCGGGGAGTTCTTACGCACCGCCCAGGCGATCTGTTGCGGAATGCTGAGAACGGTGCTTACATCGAGGTTTGGATAATATGCAGAATTAACTCTCGCCATCGTGTGGTCAGCGACTGTGTAATCAATCTCCCCCAGAGCGACTTTTCGAATCAACGATTCACTCTCCGCCGTGAGCGTATCATTTTCGATAAGAATATCGCCGCCCAATTCTTCAGACAAATTTTTGAGGTGAAGCTCATGACTCGTTCCTTCGATCACATAAATCTTCTTGCCTATCAAATCGGCTGGATCGCGTATCAGGCTGTCATTGATCTCGTCAAGGGAAAGGTTTCTCCAGTTAGCAGGCTTGCGCTGCACGAGCACCTGATACGTATTGAAATGCGGCCGCGTGAAGTTTACAATCTCGCGCCTTGGTTTTGTGATCGTTAGTGGGAATGCAATGATGTCTCCTTCACCTGTGTTGAGTTGTTCGAACGCGCGGTCCACTCCGGAAGTGACTTTTATTTTCAGACTTACATTCAATTGTTTGGCGAGGAGTTGAAGTAACTCGTATTCATAACCCATTGGATGCCCTTTATAAATAAAATAGCTGAAGGAGTTATTGTCCACCAAAGCGTTGATGTAACCTCTCTTGACAATGGCGTCAAGATCGATTTCTACCTGCGGCACATTAAAGGAGAGGGGGGGAATGGCTTTTTCGCAAGAAAAACTCACAAGGACAAGTCCTGCGGTTGCGAAGTACTTCGAAAATGCCAACATAGGTAGCGATGAAGTTAATAATTTTGACACTCATAAAGAAATTTCTTATGACGCATCAATTGCTATTCAATTGACACTAAAACAGGTTTCGCCAGCGTGCGGAAAAGCACGCATAAAAAAAGGGCCTTGCAGGCCCTTTCTTAAAACATGTGTAGGAATTAATTCCCAAAAATATAACGAAGTCCGACCTGCATCTGCCAACGAGAGATGACATTCAGATCATCTCGATATGTTTCCAAAAGTGGTGTTTTTGTCGTCGCATTCAAATATGGATACTGGAATGTCGGACGCTTCTCGGCGTTGTATCCTGTAAAGTTGACCAGCGTGTTTCTGTTTTGAATTTTATACACTCCCCATTCAGAATTTAACAGGTTTCCAAAGTTGAAAATATCAATACTGAGCTGAAGCGTATTTCTTTTCTTCTTGTCTCCCTTGATGTCAATGAAGAAATCTTGAAGTATTCGAAGGTCCAGCTGTCCAAAGTAAGGTCTTTCAGCACCATTCCGTTCAGCGTATTGTCCTCTGCGTTCACTCAGATACTCATCCTGATTGATGTACGCATCGAGGTCGGACCACTGTTGATCAGCCGTGTATATAGTTCCATCCGTATTCGTGATGTTTGTGAGTAGGATTTCACTTTGATCATTGGGAACGTAGAGCAGGTCGTTACCACCTCCACCAGAGTTATCGCCATTCATATCACCGCTGTATACATAAGAAAATCTTCCATTAGGTGCCAGCTCATAAAACATGCCGACGCTGGTTCCCATGAAACCAAGATATTCCTTGCGATAATTCGCTGAAGCTATAACCCTGTGTTTTGCCAGGTTTGTGAAGTAAGCCTGAACGTTTTCATTCGGGTCGCCTGAAATTTGCCGGTCACGCCAGATCGACTGAGCAATAGATCCACCGTCGTTTACAGATCGTGAATCTGTGTAGGTGTAAGCGACAAACGCATCGAGTCCAAAAAGAAAACTCTTCTTCAACTGTGCGGTGATAAAGTAGCTATAACCTTTATTGGTATTCGTCATCACGATAGCATCACTGATATTGGTATTGATCTGAGAGCCCTTCGCAGCAGACGCTCCTGTATTAGGGAAGGTCTTGTAAAAGATAGGCCTGTTATCCGCGCCAACCGCAGATTCAGTAGCATTAGGCAGGTTGATATTCTGATGATAAACGGCGTTCATATCCTTTGTGTAAGCTACATCCAGACTTGCGATAAGCAATTGACCGAAGTCATGGTCAACTGCGATGTTCGTTCTCCATACTTGCGGGAACTTGAAGTTATCAGATGTCACCGCAAGGTTATAAGAAGCGCTCGCGACAGCAGCATCGCCAACTGGACGGTATTGGTCTACATTACCCGAGAATGTTATTGCGGAAAGATCTGCTCCGCTGAATACTCTAGATCCAAACAGCACACCGTTATTGCTGGCCTGATTTGAGATCCATACATAGGGAACACGTCCGGTAAATATACCTGTGCCTCCGCGGATCTGTGTCATGTTATCACCGTTAATGTCATAATTGAAACCCACTCTAGGAGACCACAAGACTGATGTCTTTTGCAATTGATCAGTTTGAATCGTTTGTCCGTCGCGGAAGGTTTTGGATGCAGCATCCTCATTTCTTGTGATATCAGAACTGATTATCGGAATGTCTACTCTTAATCCAACTGTAAAATTGAATTTCCTGCTCACCTCGTATTTGTCCTGCGCATAAAACCCGAGTTGCGTGGCTTTGGTTTCTACAAGAGGGAATGTCCCTTCTGCATTTGCCGCCCAACGTAATTCATAGCGGGCAACATTGCCAGCTGTCCCGGCTGCACTTTGGTAGAAATTATCCAGAGTAGCAAACTGATAAAGGCCGTAATAGGAAGGAGCAAAGCCGTTCTGGAATTTATAGATTTCATTATAGGTTCCAACTGAAATGATGTGTTTACCCAGATACATGTCAAAGTTGTCGGAGATCTGTATCACATCCGTATTCAGGATATTGTTAGCGGAGAAGGGCTCTGTTCCAAACGCGGTGAGGAAGTTGTTCGATCCGTTTCCAATATCAACCATAGGAAATGCTAGGGTTGAAGTCGGTATTTCGCGGAAATCCCTGAACGCGGTGAAACCAATCTGAACTTTGTTGGCGTATTTATTACCAATCGTGCTGTTCAACTCGGCAGAGACACCATTTAGATTATTATTGATCCGATAATAAGCGGCAAGGTATGGCATACCCGTTTGTCCTGGGCTACGCGTATTTCCAATTGCACCACTGGTGCTTGGTACTACATCACGGTAAGAATCAAGGTAATTGTATTTGACGGTCAGCTTGTGATTGGTGCTGATGTTCCAATCTACCTTGACAGCTGCTTTGTCGCTATTCGTTTCAAGATCATAACCTTCGTAAGGTCCCGCATTAAATCCGTAGTTCTCTGATAAGAATGAACTTAGTGCATCGAGCTGAGACGCCTCGACTGCAGAAACGTTTGTTCCTGATGCACCTGCGCGTGAGGCGCTCCATAACGTACCCGGATCATCCCTTCTCTCAACTTCATAGTTTGCAAAAATGAAAAGCTTGTTCTTGATAATTGGAGCTCCAATACGGAAACCATAGTTCTTTACGCTGAATGTTCCCAGCGGACTACTGAGACTTCCAACCTTCTCGTTTGCCAGGTTTTCGCTTCTTGTAAAATAGTAAACAGAACCAGTGACGTCATTAGTACCACTTCTGGAAACAACGTTGATGCCGGCGCCGGTAAAACTTCCTTCGCGAACATCATAAGGCGCGATGCTCGTCGTGATCTGATCCACTGCATCCAAACTTATTGGCTGTGCGTTGGTCTGACCACCTACAGAACCGGAAAGACCGAAAGCGTTGTTAAACAATCCGCCATCTACAGTGATATTATTATAACCGTTGCTTCTTCCTGCAAAGCTTGGTCCACCAGTCGCCGAACTAGCTTGGGGAGTAAGACGAACGTAGTCGTTGAAGCTTCTGCTTAGAGTCGGAAGTTGATTTATCTGCTTGTTTGAAATAGTTGTGATCGCGCCCGTGCGATCGGAGTTGATGATACTGTTACCAGATATAGTAACTTCCTGCAGCTGAGTACCTGTTTCCACCAACTGAAATTCAGCATTGGAGGTAACACCGAGCGTCAACATAATGTCGTCAAGTTCCTTGGTATCATAACCGATAAAAGAAACGGTGAGTTTGTAAGGTCCGCCTACCCGTGCGTTTGGGATGATAAATTTTCCATCTTCGAGCGTAGATGTTCCGTATTGCGTTCCTGATGGTTGGTGCACTGCAATCACGTTTGCTCCGGGCAATGCTTCCCCTTTTTGATCTGTAACAAATCCACTGATGCTGGATGTTGTTACACCTTGCGCAAGAACTCCGGAAAATGAGATCAGCACAAAGGTAAAAAACAGTAAAATTTTACTCATAGATTGAATTTAAGTTTAGGTTAATGTAGGTGCTGTTAGGGTTAGGTTTCTTGATGCCATAAAAGTACCGGAAGCGAAAGACTTAAACTTTAAAGCACCTTTAAATCTTTCCACAAATTGTTTACAAATCGTTAACAGGAATTCATGTGCCACTCATAAAAAAGAGTGGTAAATATTTGATTAAGAATACTTTATTTGACTTCACATCTCACGAAAGCCTGACCTAATAATATGAAGAGAATTGTTTTTCTTGCCTCGTTATTTACATCGTTTGCGCTGGCGGTCAGCGCCCAACCTGATCCTTCCTATTACCTCCCAGACGGAGTTTCATATAACCCTGCGATACCAACACCCAAGTCAATAATTGGGCATGAGGTAGGTGAATGGCACGTTACCCATGATCGATTGATAAATTACATGTATGCATTGGACAAAGCATCAGACCGCGTCAGCCTCGAAGTTACTGGTTACACCTACGAAGGCAGGCCACTGTTGCTTCTTACAATAACGTCGCCCAAAAATCACGAAAACCTTGAGACAATTCGCGCACAACACGTGCAACTTTCAGATCCTTCCAAATCAAGTTCATTGGATACTAAGAATATGCCGGTGGTTTTTTATATCGGATTTAGCATTCACGGAAATGAGGCGAGCGGAGTGAATGCTGGACTTCTGGCGGCTTATCACTTTGCCGCCGCTCAGGGACCCGAAATGGAAGGGCACCTAAATAACACGGTAATTCTTTTTGACCCATGTTACAACCCGGACGGCATGCAACGATTCAGCAGCTGGGTGAACTCGCGCAAAAGTCTGGTAACTTCAACTGATCCCAACGACACAGAACACAATGAAGCCTGGCCCGGCGGACGATTTAATCATTACTGGTTCGATCTTAACCGGGACTGGTTGGTTGCCCAACATCCGGAATCAAGAGCTCGAGTTAAAAATTTTCAACGATGGAAACCAAATGTTCTCACTGATCACCACGAAATGGGAACGAACTCTTCTTTCTTCTTTCAACCTGGCGTGCCTTCGCGAATGCATCCGCTTACTCCCACAAAAAACCTTGAATTGACCAAACGAATTGGCGAATTCCACGCAAAATCTCTCGATGAGATAGGCTCGTTCTATTTTACGCAGGAAGGATATGATGACTTTTACTATGGCAAAGGTTCGACCTTTCCCGATGTTCAAGGTTCGATCGGAATACTTTTCGAGCAAGCCAGTTCACGCGGGCACGCACAGGAAAGTATCAATGGAATACTTCGCTTTCCCTTTACAATCCGCAATCAATTCACGACGGCACTTAGTTCCTTGAAAGCGATCAATGCAATGAGGGAGGACCTTCTTAATTACCAACGTCAGTTCTACAAGGATGCGCTGAATGAGTCGGCGAAAGATCAAATCAAAGCGTATGTATTCGGGTCGGCGAAAGACCCCGCGCGATCTTTTCATCTTGCTGAAATTATCGCCCGCCAGAGCATCGATATTTATAAGCTCTCAGGCGCACAAACAATTAACAACAAGAGTTATGAAGCCACTTCGAGCTATGTTGTGCCTTTAAATCAAGCACAATACAAGCTGATTAAAGGCATGTTTGAAAAACGAACCTCATTTACCGATAGTCTTTTTTACGACATTTCAAGCTGGACGCTTCCGTTGGCGCTCGGTCTTGACTATGAAGAAATGAAAAGTGTTCCTGCAATGGGAGAGAAAGTTGTAACGGCAACGCTACCCGCAGGGAAACGTGTTGGCAGTAAGAGTGAGTACGCTTATGCGTTTGAATCTTTTGGTTATTACGCGCCAAGGGCTATCTACCGCCTGTTGAGCCATGGCTTAATGTTAAAAGTGGCGAGCGATCCTTTTTTTCATCCTGATGGAAGGAAATTTGAACGTGGAGCTATCATGCTCCCAGTGGCTGGCCAGGAAAAAACGCTTGAACAAATAGAATTCATTCTCAATGACATTACGGCGAAAGACGGCATCGATGTCGTCGCTTTCAACTCCGGTCTCGACTACAAGGGGGTAAGCCTCGGAAGTAGTTCCTTCCTTCCCTTAAAAAAGCCCATTGTTGCAATGTTAGTCGGGGAGGGGATTTCCGCTACTGACGCCGGTGAAGTTTGGCATATGATGGATATCCGTTTTAATATTCCACTCACACTGATCCCAATAAATGTTTTCGAACGAACACAACTTAACAAGTACACAACGATAATCATGCCGCCGACTGTTGCCGGCTTTTCGATCTCCGAAGGAACTAAAGAAAAATTGCGGGCATGGGTTCAGGCTGGCGGCGTCCTCATCGGACTGGAGAACGCTTTGAACTGGATAACAACTGCTGGGCTAGGTAAATTTGATATGAAAAAGGATGAAGAAAAGAAAGATGCACAAAAAAACCGTGCTTACGCGGACATCGAAGAGTTTACCGGAGCGCAGGAAACGAGTGGTGCTATTTTCGAAGCGACCGTTGATCTAAGCCATCCCCTTCTCTACGGATATAGCAGCGACAGGATCCCGATCTTCAAATCGAATAACCTTTTTATGGAAAAATCGAAAGGATCTTACAGCAATCCTATTGTCTTTACGGCAGCACCACTTCTAAGTGGATATATGTCAAAAGAGAATTATGCGAAAGCAAAATCAAGTTCCGTTGCCGGTGTGTCAGTACTCGGCCAGGGACGTGTTATCGGATTCACTGATAACTTGTGCTTCCGGGCATTTTGGCTCGGCTCGAACAAGATGCTAATGAATGCCATCTTCTACGGGCCACTTATAAATGCAGCATCTGCCCGATAAGGGGTAAACCTTTAGTTATACGCTTATGTCCATATCTGTAAAACCACTCAGACTTATTTTTTTATCACTGCTCATATCAGTTACGGTTGCGAGTGCCCAGCAAGTGAAGGTGATGACTTATAACATCAGGCTGGATACGCCGGTCGACAGCATCAACCAGTGGCCTAAGCGCACGCAGAAGGTAGTTGACCTCATTCGCAAATATGACCCGGACATACTTGGAGTGCAGGAAGCGATACATCACCAGCTAATGGATCTCGTGAAGAATCTTCCTCAATACGATTACGTAGGTGTTGGCAGAGATGACGGCAAAACCAAAGGGGAATACTCGGCCATCCTTTATAAGAAAGAAAAGTTCAGCGTCCTGCAGCAAGGCACTTTCTGGCTGTCAGAAACACCCGACGTGCCCGGTAGCAAAAGCTGGGACGCCGCCATCACACGCGTTGCATCATGGGCAAAATTGAAGGACAAAAAGACAGGAAAAGATTTCCTTTCCATCAATACACATTTTGATCACATAGGAAAAGAAGCGCGCCGTAACAGCGCGGACCTGTTAAAAAAGAAAGCAAACGAGTTAGGTAAAGACCTTCCCGTTATCATCACCGGAGATTTTAACTGCATGCGATCAGATCCACCGTATTCAACCATAATGAACCCGGAAGGTATCAAACTTATAGACCCATTACCCGGTGAACCTGTTGGAACGTTTTGCGGATTTAAGGTTAACGGAATTGAGTGCAGAGCAATTGATTACCTTTTTTGTACCGATCACTGGAATATATCTGACTACAAAGTCATCACAGATAATGACGGAAAGTATTATCCTTCCGATCACTTGCCCGTCATGACGACGTTTACTTTGAAAAAGTAGCCCAATAATGCAGGTCACGACGATCACAAAGGAGGCACTCCCGATAGCTATTGAGAGATCACCATGTCAGCGCTAAAAATACGTCGTGCTCTTGTGGTTCGTAGTGACCTGAATTAACCTCTAGAGGCTACACTAAGCCCGGCGTCGGTTTGCAAGATAGACGCCGCCGATAATTGCGGCCATTCCTGCGAAGTGCCCGGTGTGCAATTGTTCGCCGTCCAGTACTCCCCACATCACTCCAACAATAGGAATAAGATATGTAACGGTACTCGTGAATAGCGGAGAGGTTGTTATAACCAGCTTGTTAAACAACACAGTCGCAACTGCAGTGCTCATTAGTCCTAAGAGTACTACGTAACCGCATGCTTGCCAAGCTCCCTCTTGCGTTGTCAGTTTTTCGGTAAAGGGAGTAAAACCAAACAGATAAATAATAGCAAGTGGCCCAATGAGCAGCAATGACCCGCTGGTAATCGTGAGCGCGGGATTGTCAACAATACTAAACTTGACGAAGTTGAGATTGGACGCGTAAAAAAAGCAGGCGAGTACAATGAGCAGCGCAAACGCATTGAAGCCAACTACTGCACCCCCCGAACGTGACAAACTGATTAAGATCGTGCCTGCTAGTCCGATTATAGCTCCAGCCACGGCAAATCCGGTTACCCTTTGTCGGAAAACAAACGCACCAATGATTATGGTGAACAGGGGAGTCAACGTATTGAGCATCCCAGCCACAGAACTTTCCATCCGCGTTTGTGCAGTGGCAAAAAGGAAGGCTGGAATAAAGATCCTCATCATTCCGGACGCGAAGAGTTTCCAGTAGCTACCAGGCCGGATACTGGCGATGCGGGTAATGGCGATGGGCGTAATAAATACAGCTGCCGCAGCCACACGCAGTGCGCCAACTTCATCCGGCGCGAATACCTTGAGCCCTTGTTTAATCAGGATAAATGAGGTGCCCCAGATCAGGGTAAGCAATCCTAACAATATGTAAGAAGTCGAACGAGGGGTGTTATTCATCGAATGGCGCTTCACAGCTATTGAGGAAGTGCCCCTAAAAATTGACAATCATTCACTGATTTCAAACCCGATTATTGCTATTCTTCAAGCGAGCACCATTGAATTGGAATAAGTCATTGCGACATCATCCAGAATGGCTATGATTTCTTCTTCGGTTTCCACTTCAACCAATTTTGTGCGGAACGGCTTGAAGTCAGGTATTCCCTTAAAATAGTTTGAGTAGTGTCTGCGCATTTCGAATATTCCCAAACGCGGGCCTTTCCACCTGACAGAAAATTCAAGATGTTTTTTAGCGACCCTTACTCTTTCGGCCATATCGGGAGGGATACACGCCTCACCATATTTAATAAAATGCTTGATCTCATTAAATATCCAGGGATAACCAATAGCGGCACGACCGATCATCACACCATCAACCCCGTAAATGCTCTTGTACTCCAAGGCTTTTTGCGGGGAATCAATGTCGCCGTTACCGAAGATTGGAATCTTCATCCGGGGATTTTCTTTGATCCTAGCAATCAATGTCCAATCAGCCGATCCCTTATACATCTGTACGCGAGTACGTCCATGAATGGTGAGCGCTTGAATACCAATATCCTGCAGGCGCTCGGCAACTTCTACAACATTTTTCGTTTTGTCATCCCATCCCAACCGGGTCTTCACTGTGACGGGTAAGGGTGTACACTTCACAATGTCGGATGTCATTTTCACCATCTTAGGAATATCCTGTAATAGGGCAGCACCAGCACCTTTACACGCCACAGCTTTCACAGGACATCCATAATTAATATCGATAAGATCGGGGTTTACTTCGGTGGCTATTTCAGCCGACTGCACCATGTTCCCGATATCCCCTCCAAACAATTGAATTCCGATGGGCCTTTCATACTCAAAAATGTCGAGCTTCTGCCGGCTTTTTGCTGCATCCCGGATGAGTCCTTCCGAAGAAATAAATTCGGTGTACATCAGATCCGCTCCACCCTCCTTACAGACTGCACGGAACGGGGGGTCGCTAACGTCCTCCATTGGCGCCAGCAGCAGGGGGAAATCACCCAGTTCAATTTGGCCTATTTTCACCATATTTGGCGCAAAGATAAACAGTAATTCCGCAACGGGAATGCCCCTTAACTTAGTTTCCGATAAATCGCCATTTCGATCCTTACTCATGATACTATTGGTTGTCATGATTGGATTGGTTGTGGGACCACTACTGGGTGGCACCATTGCTGCGAATTTTTATGACGGAGATTTTATAAGGGATCTTCAAAATTTTGCATTGAAGCCTGACGCTTTTGATGCCATCCTCATTTTGCAAGGAACGGGCACGCTTGTGAGCCTTATATTGTTTCCGATTATCTACATCACTCAACTCGAACATAAAAGTCTACGACCCTTCTTTCCTGTTCAAGCCAACCTCCCAACGATACTATTGGTCGTCGCATTATTGGGAGTTGTGTTTCCGATTGCGTTGTCGCCTATCATGGTCTGGAATATGAACGTCAAATTCCCTGAAATCCTGCAAGGGTTTGAGGAGTGGGCAATAGAAAAAGAAGAGTTGGGTGCCAAGCTCACTGAACAGATGACTAACTTCAGCTCATTGGGCAAAATGTTCGCCGGCATTTTCGTTATTGGTTTGTTACCGGCAATAGGAGAAGAGTTAGTATTCAGGGGACTTCTCCAACGAGAGATTTGGCGGGCAAGCCTGAAAATCCATCTTGCAATTTGGCTGTCGGCAGCTATCTTCAGCACTATTCACTTTCAATTTTTTGGCTTTATTCCTCGTCTCCTTCTGGGCGCACTCTTCGGATATCTTTATTATTGGTCCGGCAACCTTTTGATCCCCATATTTTCTCATTTTGTCAACAACGCTTTTATTGTAGTCATGGTCTACTTAAACCAAACAAAGATCACTACCATCGACATCGAAGGCAACGAGGTTCCACCGGCTAAATTCGTCATTGCCTGCGCGATCCTGTCAATCGGCCTGATTTATTATATATGGCATCACTACACAAAGGTTGATCCACCGGTAGAAAGGGTTGACAATTCTTACACCGGCAATAGTCCGTTAGCCTGAGAGTTCTAATTTTGCAGCTTAAATTTTTTATCAACAAGAGTGACTTCGACTATAACAAAATACAATAACCTTACGCAGCGCATCATCACAGGTCTATTGGGATCGGCGGCAATTATCGCCGGCGTTTGCATCAGTGAATGGACTTACTGCCTGATATTTTTCATTATTACCTTATTCGCTCTACTCGAGTTTTATAAGTTGGCCGGTCTTGACGGCGTAGTGCCTCAAAAAACATTCGGCACCATCTGCGGCGTATCTATTTTCCTGCTGTCATTCTTCATCGAAAAAGGAGTTATTTCTTACCGCTATTACTTTCTCATCTTCCCCATTGTTTCTTGCGTCTACATGATAAAGCTTTACAAGAAATTCGAGCGAAAACCGTTTACCAACATAGCTTTTACATTTCTTGGGATCTTTTATGTGGCAGTTCCCTTTGCACTGCTTAACATAGCTGCCTTTGAAGGCAACTCGTATAACTATGAAATTATTTTTGGTTGTTTGTTCATCCTCTGGGCCAGCGACACGGGCGCTTACTTTGCCGGAACACTTTTCGGAAAAAGGAAATTATTTGAACGCATCTCACCAAAGAAATCATGGGAAGGATTTTTTGGAGGCGCGTTGCTCGCGTTGATCTTTGCGTATGGTCTTTCACAATTCTTTCATTCTATCACCTTAGTGCAGTGGATAATTATTGGCTTGATCATTATCATCGGAGGAACGTTTGGTGATCTTGTTGAATCGCTGCTCAAAAGAAGTATAGAGATCAAAGATTCAGGGACCAGCATCCCAGGTCACGGTGGCTTCCTGGATCGTTTTGATGGCCTGCTAATATCTGCTCCATTTATCGTCGCTTACCTTGAGATCTTTTGACGAATCTGAACTACTGGTCATAAGGCAGTCTTCTCCTTTTGGAGAATAAAAAAAGGTTTTGCGAGGATTTTATTGTATTATTTCTCCTCAAATCCTATCATACATATGGGTCCAGCACTGTGGCTAAACAAGACTCCCTTTCAAAAGAACCGGTTTTTTCTTTTCATCACTGTTTCCATCGCCCTTACAATTGCGGCTGTTTACCAGCTGAGTGTCCTGGCTGAAGGTTGGTTCGTGCTGCACGAAAAAGCCCCATTCGTAATCCTTCTGGAATTATTACCGATCCTGCTTATACTTTTTCTTTTGTTTGTGACCAGAAACCAATTTCATGAACAAACATTGGCAGATCACAATGCGGACAAAGTCCAGCTCATCGATGGTATCTCTACTATTATCGGAAAGATAAAGTCCGGACAATACGACAAAGAAAAGGATATCACAGGTGAAGAGGTGATCGACACTGCCCTTCGCGAAATCTATGAGAAGTTCAAAAGCGATGCGGACACAGAGAGACATAGAAGTTGGGTAAACGAAGGACTCGCCATGTTACGTGAGGTGATGGGCTCGCATACTGAGATAAAAAGCATGAGTCAAGAAGTTGTTTCTCGATTAATTAAACATGTGAAAGCCAATCAGGGAGGAGTATTCATTTTGAATGATCAAAACGAGCTTGATCTACTTGCTTGTTATGCCTTTGAACGCAAAAAATTCCTAAAGAGAAGTATTAAACCTGGCGAAGGACTTGTAGGTCAGTGTTATCTCGAGCGCCATTCGCTGTATCTCACCAAGGTTCCACAAGATTACGTGAGCATAACGTCAGGATTAGGGCAGGCGAATCCGGGTTGTATTCTAATCGTTCCTCTAAACCTTAAAGATTCAACCATTGGAGTTTTGGAGATTGCAAGTTTCAGCCCCTTCAAGAAATACGAACTTGAGTTCATTGACAAGGTTGCAGAAGCGTTTGCCCAAAGTATATCGACAATCCGCGTTAGCGAGGACACCAAAAAACTTCTGGAAAAATCCCTAAGTCGTGAACAGGAGATGAAAGACCAGGAGGAACGCATGAAGCAGAATGTAGAGGAACTTTATGTTACACAGGAAGACATGAGGAAGGTGAACCTGGAAATGGAAGAGTTATTCAAGGCGATTAACGCGCTTACCGCTACCGTTGAACTTAATCGCCAGGGAGATATTACAAAGTTAAACGACCGTTTCCTTCAGACGTTGAATTTTACGGCCCAGGATCTTTATGGGAAGTCCTTCGGTTCATTGATGGAAAAAGGATCAGATGGCACAGAACTTTTCAGCCTTTTGTGGGAGAAAGTAATGGATGGCAAGGCGGAAGAACAGGTGTTTACATTTGTCGACGCAAGCAAAAATCTTTGCTGGCTAAGAACAGGCTTTTATCCACTTCAGGGAGTCAATGGTATCGATCGGATACTCGTCTTCCTCACAAATATCACAGCGATCAAAACAAAAGAAATCCAGGCTGACAAGGCTAACAAAGAAATGGAAGCCACCAGAAAAATGCTTATTCGGATACTCAACGAGATACCGTTGAAGGTTTTTCTGAAACAATACAACGGAAAATTCTTCGTGGTCAATGATACCGTTTCCAGGTTTCACGGCTTTGATTCCCCTGAAGGATTGATTGGCAAATCAGACTTTGATTTTTATGATCAGAAGGATGCATCCGACTGGCTGGAGGCCGAACATAAAATCATCGCCTCAGGAAGAACAGAATATATCCATCAAGACGGTGGACAGACGCTAAAGACGATTAAGATGCCCTTTTATATCGATCCTTTAGACGAAACAGGAATCCTTGGACTGCAAGCTGACATAACTGAACTGGAAAATCTTCGCAAGCAAAAAAAATAGGTTGTCCGCGCGACTTCGTTTCAAAATTTCCTTCGATCAAATAGAAAAGAAACAAAAGATTATTAAGGACGTGGTGCAACCGTCAAATCTTTATAGGGCGACGACAACACCAGGTTGCTTTTTCTATCAAAAGCCGTGTCATCCGGGAAATTAATCTAACTTTGCAACCGTTTTCGGCCAGTTATTTCAATGACCTCAATTTTTTAACAGTTGATAAAAAGGTTCATCAGGAATTACTGTCTAACTTCTGGGATAATTAAATTCTAACATCACCTATGGCATACCTTGAACCTGCTCCACTAAAAGACACGGAGAATCCTTTTGAAGCAATGATGACCAGGTTTCACAAGGCATCTCAGATACTTGGGCTGGAAGAAGAAATTTACAACGTATTAAAAAATCCGGCCAGGCAGGTAATTGTATCGTTGCCTGTTACGATGGATGATGGTGTAATAAAAGTTTTCGAAGGTTACAGGGTTATTCACTCAACGATTCTTGGACCATCAAAGGGCGGGATTCGATTCGATCCGCACGTGAACCTTGACGAAGTTAAAGCACTGGCAGCATGGATGACCTGGAAGTGTGCTGTGGTTGATATTCCTTATGGCGGCGCAAAAGGTGGAGTTGCCTGCAATCCACGTGAAATGTCGACGGGAGAGATCGAACGTCTGATGCGCGCATATACTCAAGCTATGGCTGATGTCTTTGGACCTGATCAGGATATTCCGGCGCCCGACATGGGTACAGGTCCTCGCGAAATGGCCTGGTTGATGGACCAGTACTCCAGGAACAAAGGGATGACGACGCACGCCGTTGTTACCGGCAAGCCTTTGGTTATGGGCGGATCGCTAGGGCGCACCGAAGCTACGGGCCGTGGTGTTATGGTATCGGCGATGGCGGCGATGGAAAAATTAAAGATCAATCCATATAAAGCAACGTGTGCTGTACAGGGGTTTGGAAATGTTGGTTCGTGGGCCGCACGTTTGCTCAATGAAAGAGGATTGATTGTCCAGGCGGTGAGTGACCTTTCGGGCGCTTACTTCAATGAAAAGGGTATTGACATTGACAAAGCCATTGAATACCGCGAACACAAAAAAGGTTCGCTTGAAGGATTCGACGGCGCAGAAAGGATCAACGCGGATGAGCTCCTCACTTTGCCTGTAGATTTACTGGTTCCTGCAGCAACAGAAGATGTTATTACGAGCTCGAATGCTTCAAATATCAAAGCGAAACTTATCGTTGAGGGTGCGAATGGTCCTACTTCATCAAAAGCCGATAACGTCATCAATGAAAAAGGTATTCTGGTTGTACCTGACATCCTGGCTAATGCCGGCGGCGTAACCGTTTCCTATTTTGAGTGGGTTCAAAACCGTCTTGGTTATAAGTGGACAGCAGATCGCGTAAACCGTCGCTCTGATCGGATCATGAAGGATGCTTTCACTAATGTTTATAAGACGGCGCAGGAATATAACGTTCCAATGCGTATCGCTGCTTACATGGTGGCTATTGATAAAGTAGCAAAGACATATAAGTTCCGCGGCGGATATTAATTTCAATTAACAATTTACCCTACATTTGCGAGCAGATCAGTTTGGTCTGCTCACTATTTTTCTAACTAACAATACTGTAATGACAATACATCGTGAAGGCCGTACCTTATTATTTGTATTGCTCCTTATTTTTTTCGCGCTAAACTGGGGAGTCGCCTATTTTTTCCCCGGCAATGCAATACTTCAGAATGTTGTAATCGTAATCAGCATAATATTCTATCTCATAATTCTACAATTCTTCAGATTGCCAACAGTGGCGATTGAAAAAAATGATAAGCATGTTCTTGCCCCAGCAGATGGCAAAGTTGTGACGATCGAAGAGACCGATGAGCCTGAATACCTTAAAGGAAGACGGAAACAGATTTCAATATTCATGTCCCCCGTCAACGTCCACGTAAATCGGATGCCAGTAGGTGGCGTGATTAGTTTTTTTACCTACCACCCTGGAAAATATCTCGTAGCGTGGCATCCGAAGTCAAGCACAGAAAATGAACGGACAACCGTTGTGGTAAAGATGAAAAATGGCGTGGAGATATTATTCCGCCAAATCGCCGGCGCCCTAGCACGAAGAATAAAGTGTTATGTGCAACAAAATCAAACTCTTGCCCAGGGTGATGAATTCGGTTTTATCAAATTTGGATCACGCGTAGATGTATTCCTTCCATTGGATGCAAAAATTGTGGTTAAGGTCGGCGATGTCACTCGCGGAGGAAAAACAATCCTGGCGGAACTGTAGCAGCCCGATCTACGATCAACAGCACCGAACGTGGATGTAAGGTCTATGTCACTATTGCAGTAACATGTGCGTCGCCTAACAATCGTTCTTGTAAGATTCTTCCTTAGCTTTGGCCCTTCAACGAGGCACGCAAATATTACGATATCATGGCGCTCCATCAGACGTTAAGATTTTCAACCGGTAATCCCGATTTCTTTACAACCGTGACGAAGCGGGTAAATGAATATTTTAAATCCAACGGAATAAGCCGACATGCTAACACCGAGATGATCGTCAAGACCATTTTTATGTTCAGCCTCTATTTCATTCCGTATATGTCTATCGTTTCCGGCGCCTTCCTTAATCCCTGGGCGTTATTGATGTTTTGCATTCTCATGGGCTTTGGTAAAGCAGGTATCGGATTGTCCATCATGCATGATGCCAATCATAATTCATATTCATCCAAAGCGTGGGTAAATGAGACCATAGGCTATGCATTAAACCTTATTGGCGGCAATGCTTTCAACTGGAAGGTCCAACATAATGTTTTGCACCATACATTCACCAACGTTCACGACGCCGATGAAGACATCAGTCCCCGTGGCGTGCTTCGCATGTGCCCAAACTCGACCTGGAAACCTCTTCATCAGTATCAGTATATTTATGCATGGCCACTGTATGGGCTGCTGACGTTCGTCTGGATCATCTTCAAAGATTATGGTCGAATCATCCGTTACCAGAGAGAGGGGCTTGTCGCAAAAATGAAAACCAGTTACAGAAGGGAATGGACGATTTTGGTCTTATCAAAAGTGGTTTATCTCACTTATATTCTAATCATTCCCGTAATTGTATTACCATTTGCCTGGTATTGGATCTTTGCTGGATTCTTTCTCATGCATTTCATTTCCGGTTTTATTCTTGCTATTATTTTTCAACCTGCGCACGTAATTGACGGAACTGAATACCCGGATCCCGATCCTAATGGAAGACTTGAGAACAACTGGGCAATACATCAGCTTCGAACTACTACTAACTTTGCACAACGCAGTCGGATTTTCAGCTGGTATGTAGGAGGCCTCAATCTTCAGGTTGAACACCACCTTTTTCCCAACATCTGCCACGTGCATTACAAAAAGATTTCAGGCATTGTGAAATCAACGGCGGAAGAATTCAACGTCCCCTACAAGTCTTACAATACTTTTGGCCAGGCGCTTGTTGGGCACACTAAGCTATTAAGGAGATTAGGGAAACGTCCGGAGGGGCGAACTTATTGAAAGAGGTGCCATTGGGATTTCGGTAATCGGATTGAAGCACACACTTGATTCGGACGTGAATGTCCAATTTCCAACTCCCAATTTCGATAGAAGTACCATGACTACTTTCCTTTGCCATTCGCACACTCATTGGACATTGGGCGTTGGACATTTACCCTATCCGCGTGCAAGAGCTGCTGACTGAATCATTATAAAAAGCGTAAACCAACCTTACCTCCCCACCACACCTTTAGATTAAGATCGTTGGAATAAGTGTGATCGTACCTGATGTCGGGAGTATAGTCCGTGAACAATTCCGGATATGGAGTGTATGTTGCGTCCGTGACCTGGCCATTTAACGTTACGCCTATCGCTAATCCTATCTTTTTCGCAGGCTCAAATTCAAGCCCCACAAATACTTTATTCAAAAGGTTTATTGCCTCTATGTTGTCACCCTTAACAATTTGACTTGTAGTGATGTCAATATTGAGGTTAAGCCATCTTGTTAGGCGAGGCGCGGTTCCAATGCCATAACCAAATGTCCAGAATGTTTCATCTTGTTCGAAACTGCCTGGCTTGACTCCAGCAGTTAAAATGTTATAGAAGTGTGAAACACCTGTACGAAAGGCAAGGTTTGTATAAAAAATTTCATCTGCGGAAATCTCGATCTTGTGGTATCCCTTTAATACAAAGCTCATGAAACCCAACGGCACACCGTGGATGCTATCAGCAACATTCAAAAAGCCGATCTGTACACCTTTAATTTTCTTTGCATAATTGATAAGACCCGATACCTGAACGCCCGAGATCCTCTTTGCAGCCACATTGATTAAACCACCGATCTGGGCTCCATGAATTTCGTTTCCTACAAAATTGAAAATGCCTCCCGCCTGTGTCCCTTCGAAGTTCCTTCCCGCATAATTCATCATGCCTGCCACCTGGACTGGACCTCCATCTCCAGTTGCAAGATTAAAAAGGCCGGCGATATGAGGACCCTGCTGATCACCCATTGTGATATTGCCATGACCCGCTAGCTGGCTACCCATAGAGTTACCGTGAGTAACATTAACAAGGCCGGCGCCTGAGAACTTTTGACTTGAATTCCCGTTGAGATTGATTAATCCGGCAAACTGGGCCCCTTTCACCGAATCAAGATTCAAGTTCGCAAGGCCTGCAAACTGCATTGCCGATGCTTTACCTCCGACAGCATTAAAAATTCCTGCGAACTGAAATCCATCTACATCATCGCGGTCAATATTGAAAAGTCCGCCTATCTCCAGTTTGCGAACTCCTCTTGAATATCCACCGAATATGTTGAACGAGTAATCGTTGATCACATTTCCGCTCAAGTGATGATTAGTTCCCATATACGGGAAGAGTGACACTTGCGTGGTTCTGTAGATCGTATCGGTAATGTTATCGGTGTTGATTGGGTTAAGAGATAATACTTTGGTTTCCCAAAACCGTTTGACCTTCTCAGCTACGCTGTCAGCTATCGATTCGATTTTATCCTCGTCAATGCGAATTGGAATTTTCAGAAGGTTAGTGCGGCCCGGTTGGACGGCAACGATAGTGTCACTGTAGTTTTTCTTCTTCACAGCCAGCAAGAGGTCTGCCGGAGGTTTATCGACCTTGATTTGAAAATATCCGTACGCATCAGTTAAGGCTGATGAAAGTGAAACAGGATCATATACGCTCACATTCTTGAGTCGTGCACCAGTCGTTTCATCTACGACATAACCGCTGTATGTCTGACTATTAGCCGAGCTCGAAACCTGTCCCTTTGTTAGAATAATGTAGTTGCCCCTCGTTTTATATTGGACGGAGCCTTTGAACAATTCATCGAGGACTTCTCGAACAGTTGTTCCATTGAAAGAAGCGCTGACTATCCTGCTCGCGTCAATTACCGTAGGATTGTAAGAAAATGTAAAATTCCCTTGTTGTGAAATTTTATGCAATGCGACATCCATTTTTTCTGTTTCCAGCGTAATGCTGATCACCCGCTCAAGCAGCGGCACCTCCGCATATCCGTAAGTCGAAAACAGTATGGCCAATGCGAACTGAAATGCCACCGCGTGGATGGCCTTACCATTTTTGACGAGCTTACTGCTCACAGCCAGGACCCTCCAACATTATTTTACCATTAGATTCGCTGACAGAGAGCCCCAGTGTCTCGGCAACAATAGCTACTATTTCATTCTGACTTTCGTTATTAAATGAAACAGTAATGTGGCAGTTTCTGATGTTATCGCTGACAATAATTTCCTTGTCATAAACTCCGTTGAGGGCTTCGATAACTGAAGCGAGGTCTGAATCGCTGAAAGTAAAACGTCGGGTTTTGTAGGCCAACACGTTCTCTTCCGGCTGATCGATAGTAAATCTCTTTGTTGTCTTGTCATAGATACCCTTACCGTTGGCTCGCAAATAGACCCCCGAATCCGTATTGGTGAAAAACGCGACTTCACCGGATTCTACTGCAACTTCAACGGTGTTCGACTCAGGATATGCTTTTACATTAAACGAGGTTCCGATGTCCCTGATCATAACACCGTCGATATTCACTATAAATGTCTTCGTGGAATCGTGCTGAATATTGAAATAGGCTTCTCCCTTCAGTGTTACCGTATGCACTTTCTTCTTCTGATCAAATTCGTAAGCGAGCTGAGTTTGTTTGTTAAGCACAACACCGCTACCATCCGGCAACGTATCGGAAACTGTTCCCGTATTTGATTTGACCATAACGGAGCTGGGTCCTTCCGTTCTAGACACTCTATAAACAAACAGGCCCACACCCAATGCCATTACAACAGCGGCTGCTATTCTCCAGTTGAACCGAAAGGAATTTGTCGGCGCTGCTGGTGGCAATACCGCTGACTTTCCTTGTGAACCTCGCAACGATTGCTTCATCTTTGCCCAGGCGGCATCAGTGTCATAGGTTTGGTAGTCGGTGACTTCAACAGCTTTTTGAAAAATGGTCTTGAACTGATCAAAGTACTTCCGGTTGCCTTCATTTTCATTTACCCATGATTCAATGAATGCAATTTCCTCCGAGACAGCTTCTCCGGCGAGATACTTTCCTATCAATTCGTCGATATGGTCGTTGATTTGTTCCAATTCAGGTCATTAATTCAAAAGTCCGTTCATAAGTATTATTAAAAGAGGGAGATAATCTTTAAGCTGCTCTCGCATGATGCGTAGGGCTTTCCCCATTTGATTCTCCACTGTCTTGATTGAAATATTTAACTGCTGCGCTATCTCCGCGTATTTTAATTCCTCGAACCGGCTGAGTTTAAATATTAACCTACATTGCTCCGGCAGGTGGTCCATCGCCTGATAAATTCTTGTTTCAAGTTCGGAAGCCATGACTGTTCTGGCCACAGATTCGACACTACGCTCGGCTACAGCCATTTCCATAGCTGCATGCTGCTGCTTGACCTTCTCGTGCTTGAGCACATTAAGGCAGGCATTGCGAACCATAGCATAGAGATATGGCTTAACGCCAGTGTGTATCGACAGGCTTTCTCTCTTTTCCCAAACATTCAGAAAAGTGGACTGCACGATTTCTTCTGCCTCATCACGATCCTGGACGAAAGTGAAGGCATAGTTGCAGAGGGGTTGATAATACGTCCTGAATAGCATCTCAAAAGCAGTTAGGTCCCCCGCTTTCAGCGTTGTTATGAGCTGTTCTACCGCTAATTCCACTGCTATTCGTTACGTGTCAGCGAAATTTACGGGTTTGCGGCCTTGGGGTTATGACAATTGAGAAAAGATTTACCCCCATTAGACGGTAGATTATTTGAATGGGATGCATTAGAAGGCTTAAACTTCTGACAAATAAGGCTCACCTACCCAAAACAAAGCCTCGGAACGTAGTCGGATCATTCCATCCACCACGCTTTCATAGTGATCTCCGGTTTCCTTTAGTCCCACGAGGTCCATCGATTGTTGCATCCGACTCTTCCTCAGAAAAATGGGAGTTTTTGCGGCCATCCACTTCTCAAAATGCCCCACGGCTACGCCAGACCATTTAAACGTTCCATCCACTACGCAGATCTGGAGTTGATCTGCAAATTTTTCGGCTAACGCAATCGTTTCATCCACGTTCGAACTAAAAATAGACACACCATTCTGCTTCGTGCGAATTAGATAGTACAAGGCATTCACGAGCGGCGATTCATTGGATGTGTATGCGAGTATAGTAAGTGGAGCCTGATCAACCAGCCGACTGCTTAGCTCCTGCACATTCTTTTCTTCGGCCAATACGACATCAATTTTTATGTTCCACAATATCACATCTTCAATTGCCCGTTCGGCAACCATAACCAAAGGTGCCCACTCCAACAATGGCCCGGCTGTGTCAAAAGTAAGAGCATCCAATAACACAAGTGCTGGTTCCTGACCTTCCTTTACAAAATGATGTGATGACATGTCGAAATTCTTACTAGCCAGTTGTAATTGATTATTGACTTAAGAAGTGTTGGCGGCAATTTATACTCATTTCACATAAATGTCTAAGGCCGAAAAAAGTGCTGGTTTCCGAAATTAATTAAATTGCATTCAAATCCAGTTACTAATGTTAAAAGCAACGGAGTGTTACAAGGTCTTTCAACGAAGCATCGATGACTACCATGTCGTCGATGACGTTAATGCGAAATCCAAAAACCCCTATGCGGCTCAAAGTTTTGAATCGTTGCTTTATGAAAAAAACTGGATCGACACCGTTCAATGGCACCTTGAAGATATTATACGCGCTCCTGAAATTAACCCGGTAGAGGGAATTCAAATCAAAAGACGTATTGATAAATCAAATCAGGATAGAACTGACGTCGTGGAAAGGGTAGATGATTACTTTCTAGAGTTTTTCAAGAGCACAACGCCCAAGGCTGGGGCGCGAATTAATTCAGAAACGCCAGCATGGTTGCTTGACAGGATGAGTATACTTATGCTAAAGATATATCATATGAAGGAGCAGACAGAGCGTAAAGATGCCAGCGAGGAACACGTAAAAAAGTGTCTGACAAAGTTGAGTGTATTGATGGAGCAGAAGAATGACATGCAGCTTGCTTTCGATGAGATGATGGAGGACATAAGCTCAGGGGTACGCAAATTCAAAGTGTATCGGCAAATGAAAATGTATAACGATGCCTCCTTAAATCCAGTGCTTTACGGAACAAAAGGCCATTCGTAAAAATTGTTTCTCAATTTGAAATAGAATCAATATCCCGACATCATAGTTTTTGTAGATTTCCAAAAAACAACTCTCTTTGGCATTAAAAAAAATCTTAATCCTCCGTTTTTCTGCAATGGGCGACGTGGTCTTGCTAGTACCCGTTGTTCAATCACTGGTTGCCACTTATCCCGACGTTGAAGTGACTGTGGTTACTCGACCCAAATTTGCCTCGCTTTTTACTGACATGGACAGGGTAATACCTTTTCCCGCCGACGTTGACTATACTTATTCTGGAATATTTGGAATGAGGGAGCTGTTTGGAAAGCTGTTGCGAAAAGGTGGATATGATGTGGTCATGGACATGCACGACCACATAAGGACAATTCTTTTGCGAAATCTATTCAAGATCTTCGGCACGCAGGTAATTGTCTTTGAAAAGGGTAGAAAACAGAAAGGTGCATTCACCAGGAAGGACAACAAGATTACAACACCACTTCCTCATACAGTCGAGCGATACTCAAAAGCATTCGAAAAGGCGGGATATCCGCTAACGATAGGAGCGCCTCCCTTTTTCTCAATCAAGGCCAGTACAGAGGACCAGGTAACAGAGTGGCTTCAGAAAAATGAACTTTCAAAAAAAGAAAAATGGATCGGTATTGCTCCCTTCGCGATGCATGCATCGAAAATCTGGCCAGTGCAAAATTACGCCAAAGTGATCGCGCAGTCCATAAAGAAATTTCCCGCAAAGTTTTTCTTGTTTGGTGGAGGTAAGAAAGATCTCGTCTTCTTTGAATCGCTGAAAGAAACTTTTCCCGGGCATTGCATCATTGTAGCTGGTCAACTTAAAATTAAACAAGAGCTAGCCTTGATGCGCCAGCTTGACCTCATGCTGTGTGTGGACTCATCCAATATGCACCTTGCATCATTAGCAGGTACTCCACTTCTTGCTATTTGGGGCGGAACCCACCCTGACGTCGGCTTTGGACCCTATGTGAAAAATGACGAAAGCATCATTCAGATCGGTCGCGACGTGTTACCGTGCAGACCGTGTTCAGTCTATGGCAAAGAAGATTGCTATCGGGGCGATTTTGCCTGTTTGAACTATATAACACCTGATGATGTCGTAGGAAGAATGGAGAAATTGCTGTGAATGTCACTCTTGAAACCAGTCGTCTCGTGATGAGAGAGTTCCGGGAAGAAGATGCCATAGGAATGTACGAATTAAACAGTGACCCGGACGTGATCCGCTATACAGGTGATGATCCTTTTGCTTCGGTCGATGCGGCACGTGATTTCATCCGGAAGTATGATGTGTATGCTACGACGGGATATGGGCGACTTACGATCCTTTTGAAAGGTACCCTGGAGTATACAGGATGGTGCGGACTTAAATATGATGCGATGTCATCAGAAACTGATCTTGGATTCAGATTGCACAAAAAATTTTGGAACAAAGGATACGCAACGGAGGCTTCCTTGAGATGCTTAGAGTTTGGATTTAAGGAATTGAAACTTGACAAGATCATAGGCCGCGCCATGCAGGAAAACAAGGCTTCAATAAATGTGCTTAGAAAGATAGGAATGACGTTTGAAAAAGAATTTGAAGCACAGGGAGGAATATGTGTTCAATATTGCATTAATAAGAAATGAAAAATTCAATTGATACTATAATTTTTGATCTTGGCGGTGTTCTGATCGACTGGAATCCACGGCATCTCTACCGTAAAATTTTTAAGACCGAAGATGAGGTGACATGGTTCCTTGAAAACATTTGCACAGCTGAATGGAATGATAAACAGGATGCTGGCAGATCATTCGAAGACGCAACCAGGGAGTTGATCGAAAAGCACCCCGATTGGGAAGTTCCAATACGCGCCTGGTATGACCGATGGGAAGAAACAATTCCCGGTCCTGTCCATGAGACTGTTGAAATCCTTCGACGATTTAAGGAGTCACCGGATCACAAGTTATATGCATTAACCAATTGGTCGGCGGAAACTTTTCCCTGGGCGTTAAACACGTTTGACTTCCTTCACTGGTTTGAAGGAATCGTTGTATCCGGCATTGAGAAAACCCGCAAGCCGTTCCCCGAGTTTTATCATATCCTGTTCGACCGATACAACATCGATCCCAAGCGCGCACTCTTTATCGACGACAACATCAAGAATATAGAAGGCGGCAAGGCACTAGGGTTAAAAACAATTCATTTTCAAACGCCGCAGCAGCTCCGGACCGAACTGCAACAAGCTGGACTAATCGACTGATGGGTTAATCCAGAGGTTGATTCGGCGTCAAATATCCGCGCGAGATAAGATCATCAGGACTGCGAACTGGATAAGTGCTTCCATTCGAAAGGAGGTACAGCCGGTCGGCACTGGACATGACGCTCCGATAAAGGTGATCTGTTAAGATGATACCTTTCTCTGCCTTCGCTTCCATAAGCATCGTCCTAATGGTCTCAACGTGCACTGGCATAACTCCTGAGAAAGGTTCATCGAGCAGACAGAAGCGCGATCGCGATTTTAGTATCAGCATGAGTTCGATTACGCGGCGAAAGCCTCCCGATAGTTCATGTGGCCTGAAGCTGAGCTGCTCATTCAGTTCCGGGAAGTATCTAAGCAGTTCGTCATTTTCGATTTCGTAGAGATCAAGTGCTTTGGCAATAGTGATGTGAGATGGTATCAGATCAGTCTGTGGCAGGTAGCCAATGATGCGCTGCCTAATGAAATCTTCTGGCAAAGGGCTACCATTCATACGGATTGAACGGTGTTCCGCTGATTGGCTTCCAAAGACAACCTTGAACAAGCTTGACTTGCCTGATCCGTTTCGCCCCAGGATTCCCACCACTTCTCCAACGGTGCATTTCATATAAATTCCGGAGAGAATTCTTTGTGTCCCATAGCTCAGCTCAATGCCATCAAACTCAAGGAGATCTTTCATAGAAATTGAGCCGTAACGATGATCATAACCACCCAGAGTAAAAGATCCAACACCAGGGTCAATGCGTATAGCTGCGTTGTAGAGAAACCCAGGTTGTGATAGAAATGCAGCTGCTCAGCGCGGCCGAGGTGAAAAACGGTACCCAATAAAGCACTGCTGGATGCTTTGATCCAGAAAAGGGTCATCACAAAATATATACTCCCCCAATTCAAAAGGAGGAAGCATGTAAATAGTGAGAAGAATGTGGCGACAAATACAAACGGCCTATAGAAAGTAACGATGGAATGCATGTGGCCCAACGACGGCAAAGGTTATGCCAACCGATTGTCTGAAGAAGTGCGAGTTTAGAAATTCTATTACGTCTTTTTAACAAATCCCAAAAACACCCGCTCAATAATATCGCAGCAGTCGTGAAGTTGCTCTTCGGTGAGAACCAACGGAGGAGCAAGACGAATGATGTTGCCGTGGGTCGGCTTCGCCAAAAGTCCTTCCTTCATAAGTGACAAGCAAAGGTCCAATGCGGTAGTGCTTTCGGGCGAATCGTTCACAACAACAGCATTTAACAATCCCTTTCCTCTCACGTCCGTGATAAGGGAGGTCTTTTTGATAATCTCTTTCATTCTCTTGCGGAAAATTACTCCGAGCCTGTCTGCATTTTCCGCCAGGTGTTCATCTTTCACCACTTGCAACGCCTCCATACAAACAGCGGCGGCTAAAGGATTTCCTCCAAATGTGGAACCATGCTCACCGGGTTTTATGACCAGCATAATATCATTGTCGGCGAGTACCACTGATATTGGAAGGACGCCGCCCGACAGCGCCTTACCGAGGATCAGCAGATCCGGGTGAACGTCTTCATAGTCCGACGCCAGCATCTTGCCTGTACGTGCTATACCCGTTTGGATTTCATCCATCATCAGGAGCACATTGTTTTTACGGCTTAGCTCTTCTGCTTCTTTCAAATATCCATCGTGTGGAATATATACACCGGCTTCGCCCTGAATAGGCTCAAGCCACAAGCCACATACATTTGGATTCCGCAATGCATTTTCCAATGCACTTGTGTCATCGTATGGAACAATGTCAAAACCAGGCATAAATGGCCCAAAGCCATCTCTTGCCGAAGGTTCCGACGACGCTGAAATAATTGTTGTGGTTCTTCCATGAAAATTCTGCGTAGCACAAACAATTACAGCCTGATTGTCGGGTATACCTTTTTTTGTGTAGCCCCACTTCCTCGCGAGTTTGATCGCGGTCTCATTCGCCTCGGCGCCACTATTCATAAAAAGCGCCTTATCATAGCCAAACATCTCGCACAGAAATTTTTCCGCGATACCAAGTTTGTCATTGTAGAAAGCCCGCGATGTGAGCGTAAGTTCCTTTGCTTGAGTGATCAGAGCGTTTATTATCCTTGGATGGCAGTGACCCTGATTGATAGCACTATATGCTGAAAGAAAATCGAAGTATTTTTTTCCTTCCACATCCCATAGGAACACACCTTCACCTTTGGCAAGGACAACTGGCAATGGATGATAATTGTGCGCGCCATACTGCTCTTCTAACAAAATCGCCTCCCGGCTTGAGTTTATCGTCTCCACCACCATAAGAAATTGTTCAGGAAAATGTCCTCAAAGTTATCAAATAGGGTCTTGAAAGCCTAAGAGTCAACCCCTTAAAAAGTCCGTCTCAACAACTCCTCACTTAAGTAACAAAGCGTACGGTACGCCAGGATACAAACTCCCCTAATAGCCGGCATTTCAAGCGTCCTGTTATCTTTACGGCTGATGGAGATACTTCTGTTAATTTCTGGATTGTTAGTGGGCGCGTTGGTAGCGTGGTTGGTGTTGAAGGGCAAATTTTCCGGAAATGCGCAGGCCTCTCACACCAATGTTCTGGTAGAGAAAGAAAAGAATAGCGCCCTTCAAGAACAGCTAAAGGAACTTAAGCGTGATATTGAAGTCGAGCGGACAAGAGTATTAGAAATAAATAATGAGCTGGCTGGAACAGAAGCCGATTATCGCAACCTTCAGGAAAAACTTGCAGATCAAAAAAAGGAGGTGGAATCTCTAAATGAAAAGTTCGCGCTGCAGTTTAAGAATCTTGCCAACGATATCTTTGAAGAGAAGAGTAAGAAATTTACAGATCAAAACAAGGCAAACATTTTCGATTTGTTAAAACCATTGGGAGAGAAAATTGTAGACTTTGAAAAAAAGGTTGAAGAAACGCATAAAGACAATATTTCGCGGAGCTCCGCTCTTCGAGAGCAGTTAGAGAATCTCCAAAAGCTCAATGTCCAGATGACGCGCGAGGCAGAAAATCTAACCCGGGCCTTGCGTGGAGATAGCCAAACACAAGGCGCATGGGGCGAGTTTATCCTTGAAAGCATACTGGAAAAGTCCGGACTCGAAAGGGACAGGGAATACACCATTCAGGAATCGTTCACCACAGCGGAAGGACGTCTGCGGCCAGATGTGATGATACGATTACCGGAAAACAAGCACGTCGTCATCGATTCCAAAGTAAGTCTGAGTGCATACAACAACTTTGTAAACGCACAGAACGAGGAAGAAAAAGTCCAGTTTCTAAAAAATCACCTTACCTCTATACGCCAGCACATGAGATCGTTGGGTGACAAGAATTATCAAAACATATCCGATAATAGTCCCGACTTCGTAATCATGTTCATTCCAATAGAACCTGCCTATATCCTCGCAATCCAAAGTGAAAAGACATTGTACGAAGAAGCGTTGGAAAGAAGGATAGTATTTGTGAGCCCCACGCTGCTCATTCCCTCGCTTCAGTTAATAAAAAACATTTGGAAGCAGGAGTACCAAACCCGTCATGTATTGGATATAGCAAATAAAGCTGGTGATCTATACGACAAATTCGTGGGCTTTACGGAGGATATGATAACGCTAGGACGAAATCTGGACTCCGCGAAGAAATTCTATGAGGAGTCTATGAAAAAATTATCGGTCGGAAGCGGAAATCTTGTACGTCGCGTAGAAGATCTCAAAAAGCTCGGAGCTAAGGCCAACAAAAGTATCGACAATACTCTATTGAAACGTTCAGAGGATCAAGGCGACCTGTTTGAATAAATTGCTTAGTAGACACGACCGATGTTCTCAGCTATAACTTTCTTTAATGCCAACGGATCGATCAATCCCGGCTTACCATAAATGATTTTTCCGCCTGGGGCGATAAATAGTGTATATGGCAACGAGCCTTCCCATTTCTTGTCGAGCGCTTCGATAAATGTATACTTGTCACCTTTGAATATATAGTTTTTCATAGAAGCCTGCTTCTTTGTCAGAAAGGTCAATGCATTTGGTTTACGTTCCATTTCATCCATAGTAATCGTGACAAGCTCAAATTCCCTATTGCGATACATTCGGTTCATGTTAACGAATTCAGGGAACTCAGTAACGCAAGGCCCACACCATGTGGCCCAAACATTAACGAGTTTATAGTTCTGCCCTTCATTTTTAATCAATGCCTTCAGTTGAGTGAGATCGAGATCTTCAATTGTAACTTTTTCTTTTGCCCATTGCTCTGGAGCTTTATCAGCCCAATCGCGCTTGCTCGGCCACTTGACGGAGCAACCAAAGGTTTTTGTTTTTTCTACAGGTACTGGTTTGCCTGCTAGCATTGCATCCAGTGCATTACGTGTGTCATGCGTCTTTGCAGTGCCAGGTTTTTCGCCATCGTCTATGCGGCCTACGTATCGCAACAATCTTTTATCATCAAAGATAAATACGTGAGGAGTTACTTGTGGGCCATATTTCATCGAAACGGCAGACGTTTCACCGTCATACAGATATGGAAAATTGAATTCCTTGTCCTTTGCGCGGATCTTCATTTCTTCAAAGCTATCGCTAAGATCAGTGTAACCCAATTCGTCTAGCCGTACAGATAGTGGATCATTGGGTGATATAACCACGACCCCAACACCTTTGCTTTTGTAGTCAATGACCAACTGCTTTACACGATCTTCATACGCTTGAGCTGTTGGGCAATGGTTACAGGAAAATATGATTGCGAGGATCTTGTACGAAGCAAAATCTTTCAAAGAATAAGTTTTGCCGTCTACAGCAGGCAATGTGAAATCCGGAGCCGCAGAACCTATTGGCAAAGTCGCAGGATCTTCCAGTGCCCAGGCCGATTGCCAAAGTACCAGAGTAAGAATGACCAGTGATCTCATAATCTTATTGGAATGGGTGTTTTGGTGAAGATAAAAAAAAATCTATTCTGGCCATTCCCGTCCATATAAATAGATGAGTTAGACGCTTTATGAACGGACCAAAAAACCTTTATCGAAGATTTAAACTAAAAGATTTGATTTGTGTATCTAAATTTGAGCTATGAAAATAACCGCTGACAACAGACTCAAAAAGCTCATCGTGGTTGGTGACAGGGTGTTGATCAAATTGAGCAAACAAACTGATAAGACGACATCCGGGCTTTACCTTCCGCCGGGCGTTCAGGAGAAAGAAAAAATTCAAAGCGGCTATGTCATCAAGGTAGGCCCTGGGTATCCTCTGCCTCTTCCTGCGGACGAAGATGACATGTGGAAAGGGAAAGAAGAGCAGATAAAATATCTGCCTCTGCAGGCGCATGAGGGTGACCTTGCAATCTTTCTTCAAAAAGGAGCTATTGAAGTAATGTATGAGGAAGAAAAATACTTTATTGTTCCTCAAGCATCAATACTGATGCTTGAACGGGAGGAGGATCTTTAGCATGGCAGGACTGTCTTTCGACGTGCTCCGAACGGGGAAAAAATACCGCCTGACAAATTTTGGTGAAGCACACGAATTTATCATCGAAAACATACTTGGCAACGGCGACTTCAAAGTCAAGGACCTATTGACACTTGAACGTTATTATCTTAAAGACCTTATCAGGTACGGTAGAGGAAAGGATTTCCTGCTTGAGGACCTCCAATGATCCGCCGTTATCCTCCAGTCTTTGATTCGCCGATTGAAATGATTGGTGCTTTTGACTGCCTTTTCAACTTCACCCCAAATAGAAGCCTCATCAAATTGAATGGCCTTATCAAAATAAGATAGGACACCATACAGCTTATTAAGGTTAAGATGCTCACCGTCCAGAATTTCGCAGCGATGCTCCACTCCAACTGGCAGATATAATAACCAATTGCTATGATAGCAGTTTGATGAAGAATGTAAAAAGGATATAGCCCTTCATTTATCCTGGCAAGCCAGGGCTGAGGACGGTTGAGGTAATGTTGCCCGAATGATATCACGGTTATCACCCAAAACCAGCTGACAAAAACAGCGGTGACATCAAACGAGATTTCAACTTGCTGGTCTGTCCAGGGTAGGTCTATCAAATCCAGAAGATGGAAATAGAATGCATAAAAAGGAACAAGTACAAAGATTGCAGCAGTAAGCAAGTGTTTCCTATTATTTCCCACTGACTCCCAAATCTGCCGACTGGAGTAACAGATTGATCCGAAAACAAAAAAGCAAAAATAGAATATGAAGAATGCCCAGTCATCGAGAAGCGCATGAGTTTCATCCCGAAAATAAGGACGAAGGAGAATTTGGGTGATCAATATCCCAATTGCGGGAATAAGCAGAATTCCTGCGGGTCGTGACAAAATATTGAACAGATGCTGTTTGAAGCGTTCGGAACGGGTCGAGCGCAGGAAGATAAGCAACGGTATTGCTATCAGCGAAAACAAAAGAAGGTAAGCAACAAACCACAGGTGATGCCAACTGAAGCTTCCCTTCGGATAGGGAATAAAATTAAATACAGTCTTGTAGAAATCGCCGTAGGTATTATAATCTGAAATGTGTTCGTAATAAATCTGTGGAGGAACGATGACAAACATTCCAAAAACAAGTGGGATAAAGAGCCTTTTAAAACGTTCTCCCGCGTATTGTCGGGGAGTACGTTTCCCCAACGCCATATAAGTGCCTGCTCCGGATATAAACAGAAGCAATGGCATACGCCAGTAATGAAGGAATACCATCCAATATCGAAAGCCTTCACTGGTCTCCTCGTTCTTCACGTGCCACCCCCAGGGGTTGAAGAGCATGCCTGTGTGATAAAAAAGTAGGATGACTATAGCTATGAGCCGAAGCCAATCAAGGTCATGGCGTCTGGCAAAATTTTCATGCGATTTCATGGCGAATTTTTTCATCAAATAAACGCCAACTGCGCTGACAAAGACGACCGCTTTTATAGGGTACTTGATCGATTTTATAAAGTCGAACTCGGGAAATTAACTTCTGCAATAGTAAAGCTTTTTCCAGCTTCATGCCGAATAAGAATAGGATAACGGTTAAGCGGCGCCGTGAGCAAGAAGCAAATCTCAACAAAACTCAAACACGTCGAGTAGCAAAAAAAGAAAACACGGAGTCATTCCGTGTTTTCTGCAAATGGGTGTGACAAAGTCTTAGAACCTCTCCAGTTTGGAGAAAAAGAAATCCCCTTCAATCGCGGCATTTTCGTCGCTATCAGAGCCATGGATCGCATTGGCCTCAATAGACTTGGCAAAAAGATTACGGATTGTGCCAGGTGCGGCCTTTGTCGGGTCAGTGGCCCCTATGAGCTTGCGGAAATCTTCAACAGCGTTGCTCTTTTCGAGGATCATAGGAATAATGGCGCCAGAAGACATATAGTTGCATAAGTCCTTATAAAAAGGGCGTTCCTTATGGATTGCATAAAATTCACCTGCTTTTGCTCCGGTTAGTTGAGTTTTTTTCATGGCAACGATCCGAAATCCTGCCTCCTCAATAATTTTTGTGATAGCGCCTGAATTTGATGCGTTGACGGCATCCGGTTTTATCATCGTAAAAGTCCGATTTCCTGCCATATTGATGTTTTGTACGTTTTTAATTGCCTGATAATGTAATTGTCCATTTCTAGACGGCCGCAAAAATAGTATTTAACTCGAAAGTCTGCTGAATTTGCCGCTGTTTTTGTGTTTTGGGGGAATTTAATGGCGAACAAAGTATCAGAGAGGGCGGCCATTGATAATGGATTAAAAATGTCCATTTTTGCCCTTTATTTTTTGACCGCGCATGCAGGAAATTCAGGCATTTAAGGATCATATGAGCCAGAAACGCAAAAACGTTATTCTGACCCATTTTAATCCAGATGCCGATGCTTTGGGTTCTTCTTTGGGTCTTTCCCGGTACCTAAAGAAAAAAGGCCACGACGTGGCGATCATTGCACCGAGCGAATACCCTGATTTTATCGGTTGGATGCCCCAGGGTCATGAAGTACTGGTATTCCGCAAGGAAAAGCCTGAAAAATTCATGAAGGCCATCGCCGACGCAGATACCATCTTCTGCCTTGATTTTTCGAGCCTAAATCGAATAAACGAGCTAGGTGAAATGGTTAGAAAATCCTCCGGAAAGAAGGTCCTTATTGACCACCATCTGGAACCCGAAAAATTTGCCAATTGGGAACAATGGGACGGCACTGCAGCATCCACAGCGGAATTAGTTTTTGAGCTCATCGTTCAGCTTGGAGATAAAGAATTGATTGATAGCAGCATGGCAGATTGCTTGTACGCGGGACTGATGACTGACACTGGCAGCTTTCGTCATTCCAACACAAATTTCAGGGTGTTTAGAGTTGCTTCTGAGCTTGTGGAGAGGGGAGCCAACCCATACAAGGTTTCGAAGTTGATATACGACAACAACACGTTAGAACGCATGCGACTGATGGGGTATGTCCTAAGTGAAAAGCTACAGGTGTTGCCGGAGTATCGAACAGCCTATATCGTGTTGACGGCCGACGAATTGCGTCGTTTCGCATCGCAAACCGGCGATACGGAGGGTCTCGTGAATTACGGTCTTTCTATTAAAGATATTAAGCTGTCGGTTATGATTTCCGACCGCAAAGAGAACATTAAGCTATCCATGCGTTCTTTGGGAAACTTTTCCGTGAATGAAATGGCAAGAGCGCACTTTGGTGGAGGAGGACATCGAAATGCTGCTGGCGGCCAGACAAATCTGACGCTTGACGAGACCGTAAAAAAATTCCTTGAACTGCTTCCGTCGTACCAAAAGCAACTGCTTGAGGATTGAACATCAAAATATTTACTTACAACTTTTCATAACAATAAACTGTCTAACAACAACTGATCATGATTAGAATACTTAGTGCGCTGATTGTATTAACGCTGATATGCGCCTCCTGTGCCCCCTCTGAAAAAGAAACCCCCAATGGTTTTAAATATGTAGTGATTTCTAGCGGCGATGGTGTGTTGCCCAAGAAGGAGCAAGTTATAGTTTTTGATTATCTACTGAGGGACTCCAAGGATTCTGTATGGAGTGATACGTATAGCCAGGGTATTCCAGTAGCAATACCAATCCCAGACAGTTCTGCTATTCCCCAGGAGAAAGGAATGTTTCAAATGTTCAGAATGCTTTCTAAAGGCGACAGTGTTCGAGTAACATTGCCACTTCCAAAATTTTTCCTCGAAGTAGTCGGCAGACCTGCTCCAATGAATGTAGATTCGTCACTTTCACTTTCCTATTTTCTTAAGATTCGAGACATAATGGAGATGGAGGCTTACCGAGAGTTCCAAATGGGTCTCCTGGAGAAGCGAAAGGACAATCAAATTTCAAAGGATGCCCTTTTAATCGAGAAGTACCTGAGCGAGAAATCCATAACGGCGCAGACAGATAGCAGTGGAATAAGGTATGTAATACATACAGCCAAAGGTGGTGCGAAACCTGATATGGAAAACTGTGTCGAAGTAAGCTACAAAGGTTCGTTCCTTAACGACGGTGCGATCTTTGATCAGAACCCCAAGATGGCATTCCCATTGAGCCGTGTCATAGAAGGTTGGCAGTTAGCAATACCGTTGTTAGGTATTGGAGATTCAGCGACGTTCTATATACCGTCGGCATTAGGATATGGTGCTGAAGGAGCACAAGGAGTGATTCCTCCGGACGCCATTTTAATATTTGACGTTACGTTGTTGGGATTCGGAAGCAATTTTGATCCGAACACTGGAAGTTGCAATTAAAATTTTTTAAACATATGAAGACAAAGTTTGGAACAATGGTGGTCTGGTTGATGGTGTTGGTGTTACCATTTGGATTGACCTCATGTCTTAGCGACGATACTACTGAAAGTCCGACAGTGATACTGGAGAGAGATATTGAGACGATCGACAATTACCTGGCCGAAAATAACATTAATGCCATAAAGGATCCGAGCGGTGTCCGTATGGCTATCTCAACGCTAGGCACGGGTTTCCCAGCGCAGTCGATTAGCAAGGTTGATGTGGATTACATTGGAAAGTTGTTTTCAGACGGTTCCACCTTTGATGAGGGGAACATAAAAACTGACTTACAAAATCTTATCGATGGCTGGAAGATTGCCTTCACAATATTGCCTGTCGGTTCAAGAGCGACATTGTTTATTCCTTCTGGATATGCTTACGGGAGTTCTGCTCAGCAGGGGATTCCGGCAAATTCGATCCTGATGTTCAATGTCTTTTTTAATGAAGTTATCGAGACTGCCGCGCAAAAGCAGAAGCTGGGCACAGATACAGTTGCTATCGACGATTATCTCACTACAAAAGGTATCGTTGCAGAAAAGGATACCACGGGCCTGCGTTATGTAGTTACGCAATTGGGTACAGGGCAAAAGCCAGGCTGGTACGATAAGGTAAAATTTAAAGCTGACTTTAAGCTTTTGAGCGACGATACCAAGATCGTGCATACCATCCAGTTTGAACCTACGGAAGGATTCTTTAGCCGTGTCATAGACCAAACTCCGAACGGATTAAAACAGGGCCTTCAGAAATTGCCGGTAGGATCTAAAGCAACCTTCTACCTTGCGTCAGGACTTGGGTATGGTACTCCTGGTGCTTCGATCGGTACCCAAGTGATCATTCCACCGAACAGCAACATAATTGTTGAGGTAGATCTTACTGAAATCGTGACCCCGTGATCAAACTCTGCTTTGCCACTAACAATAGCCACAAGCTTGAAGAGGTAAGGCAGGTGATAAAACATTTTCAAATTGTTAGCCTTGAAGAAATAAATTGTTTTGAGGAGTTGCCTGAGACCCGTGATACGCTCGAAGGCAACTCCCTTCAAAAAGCCGAGTACGTTCTTGATAAGTATAAAGTCCCTTGCTTCGCCGACGATACAGGACTTGAAGTTGAGGCATTGAACAATGCTCCTGGTGTGTACTCTGCTCGCTATGCGGGATCCCAAAGAAACGCTGACGATAATATCAATCTGTTACTTAAGAATCTTCACGGAAAATCGAACCGGGACGCAAGGTTTAGAACTGTGATTAGCCTCGTTGGCTTACATCCTTCGCCGGTTTTATTCGAAGGAATTATTTCTGGCTCTATTATTTTAGATAGGAGAGGAAGCTCCGGGTTTGGATATGATCCGATATTTTTGCCTGAAGGCTATTCAAAAACATTTGCAGAAATGTCGATGGATGAAAAGAATGACCTAAGCCATCGCGCACGCGCTGTAAAAAAGCTTGACGCTTATTTGGCAAACGCGGCTTCGATAACATCGTAACTAGTTGTAATTTGTGCGCATAAATCTATGCCACAACCGTACACAATCGGAATCACTGGTGGGAGCGGTTCCGGAAAGACTTTTTTCATAAGAGAACTTGCCTCTCGCTTCCAGCCAGAAGAGATATGCCTGATTTCGCAGGATCATTACTATAAGCCTCTTGAAGCGCAGTTTACGGACGACCAGGGTATACAAAACTTCGATCTTCCGAGCTCTATCGACAAGGATGGCTTCGCCGCGGATATTTTAATGCTCAAGTCCGGGCGTTCAATTGTGAAGAAGGAATACACTTTTAACAATCCTAAAGCGGCTGCTAAGGAACTTAAATTTGATCCGGCGCCTATCCTTATCGTTGAGGGGTTATTTGTTCAATATTTTCCGGAGATCGTGAAAGAGCTTGACTTGAGGATCTTTATCGAAGCAAGGGACTACGTTAAGCTCACGCGACGAATCAGGAGAGACAGCGAGGAGCGCGGCTACGACTTGAACGATGTTCTGTACAGGTATCAAAATCACGTAATGCCTATCTATGATTCACTTATCGAACCGCTAAAACATCAGGCAGATCTGATAATCCCAAACAACGATAATTTTGAACATGCTCTTCATGTCCTGGTGCGAGCATTAAGGTCGCATCTTTAGAAGTTAGGAGTTAGGAGTTGGTGCACCAAGTAACTGAGTGTTGACTTATTGAATGTTGAGTGTTTTTGGAAGTGCTGCCTTCGATCGAAACACTCAACAAACAACACTCAACACTCAAGTACCTTCATTCCCCTTATACCTTATACCTTATACCCTATACCTTATACCCACCTGGAGGGGGGCATAAAACAAAAAAGCCTCACATTACTGTGAGGCTTTACTAATAAAAGATAGGCAACGACTTACTCTCCCGGGTTTTATCCTAGTACCATCAGCGCTGGTGGGCTTAACTGCTCTGTTCGGAATGGGAAGAGGTGATCCCCACCGCTATAGTCACCTTAAGGCTTGCCC